>Ga0180217_1000154_pt1 | contig 143877 bp, 144 predicted proteins | sample eDN3rd37CBELigOP_FD_128521 | JGI IMG/M metagenome (GOLD analysis project Ga0180217, IMG submission 128521) | Enriched Organic Plus compost microbial communities from Emeryville, California, USA - eDNA 3rd pass 37_C BE-Lig OP (version 2) (version 2) ... | reverse complement strand
TCGCCAGACGCCTGCTTGTCGCCCTCAATGCCGCTATCCGCCACGCCAAAGCCTTCCACACTTGACAACACAAACACAGTTGCTCGGGCTTGACCCGAGGATCCATGCCGCCACCGCCGCGGCGGCGCGGGACGGATGAAGGCGCCCCCCTGCGCTTGCCACCACCACAGGGCTCCGGACAGCCTGCGCTATTGCTCCGACACCGCCATGCTGCGCTCCGCCGCCGGCTCGCGGCGCACCTGATCGAGCACGAACAGGCGCAGGGCGGAGGACAGGTTGGTGTCGCGCGGGCGGGTGCCGTCGATTTCCGCCACGAGGGCCGCAAGCGGCCTGTTACGTTCGCGGGCGATGCGTTCGAGTTCGGTGTAGAACGCGTCTTCCAGCGAATAGCTGGTCCGGTGTCCGCTGATCGATATGGAGCGTTTGCGCACGCCGCTCATCGGCGCGTCACGCGGGGTCGCGCCGGTGTCCGTCGAGGTGGCGGGCGGCGCGTTCGGCTTCGTCCTCGGCGCGCTGCCGCTCGGCCTTGCTGCGGCCGTGCTTCAGGCGGTTGGCGTCGGCCTCGGCGGCCTTTTCGGCGCGCGCCTTGCGTTTGCGGGCGGTCCGGAGATTGACGACCTCACCCACCGCGCGCCTACTTCTTGCGGAACGCGTCGAGGGACACGACATCGGCCGACTTGCCTTCCTCGCCGGACGGCTCCTTCTGCGTGTCTTCCACCTTGCGCGGCTTGGCGGTCTTGGTGGCGGGCGGCGCCTTGCCGGCATCCTCCTTGCTCGCCTCGGGCACGATGGCGACCGGGGCGGAGGGCGCCTGCGCCGCGACATCTGTCGCCACGTCGAATTCCAGCTCGAAACTCACTGAGGGGTCGTAGAAGCCGCGGACGGCGGCGAAGGGGATTTCCAGCTTCTCCGGTATATCGGAGAAGGAAAGCGTCACCTCGAAGCCCGTATCCGTCACCTTCAGGTCCCAGTACTGGAACTGGATGACGATGGTCATCTGCTCCGGATAGCGCTCGCGCAGGCGGCTGGAGATGCGGACGCCGGGCGCGCCGGTGAGGAAGGTGATGAAGAAATGATGCGCGCCGGGCAGGCCGGTCTTCGCCACTTCGGAGAGCACCTTGCGCATGACGCCGCGCAGCGCTTCCTGCGCGAGAATGTCGTATCGGATGAGGTCGTCGGCCATGGTGCTTCGGGTGGTGCGAGTCTTTCGATAGCTCTAGACAAGCTTTCGGCCTGCGTAAACCGTGACAATAGCGATCGGGGCCTATCCGGCGTCGCCCGCAACGTCGGCAACGAATTTACACCGCTGCCCGATATCCGCCAGAGGCAAATCGACAAGCCGGTAGCCCAGCTCGCGCCAGGCGGCGGTCACGGCCGCGTGGGTGGCCTGCGCCTCGGCGAAGTCCTGACGGCGCTGGTCGTCGTTGCGATAGATGGCGCGCCATGGCGGCGCGACGAGGACCGGATCGTCATAACGCATGCGCTCGGCCGCCCGCAGCATATGCGGCGGGACGGGACGGCCGATCAGGCGCAGATAGCCGATCGTGTCGGCAATGCCGCGGTCGAAGATGCAATGCGCCGTCGCGGCAAGCGACTCCCGGAAGGAGCGAATGTCCCACAACAGCATCGCCTCGGCATAGGCGGCGGGGTCGCGGACGGGGTGGGCGGGGCCGTCCATGGCCTCCTGAAGCTGCATGATCGACCGGCCGGCCTCCGCGAAGACGAGCCAGCCCCGTGCGGCGAGCGCATCGACCAGCGACGATTTGCCGGCGCCGGGTCCGCCGGTGATGACGAGGCGTTTTCGTGACATGGGATCAATAAGAAAGGATGCGGAAAGGCGACAGCGTGCGGCAAGGCCGCGGGCGTGCCTGCGGAAGAAATGCGGAGAGGGGGAGAGAAGTGGAGGTTTCTGTTGCCAGGTACCTCCGAACCCCGCCTGAAGGTGCTAACCCACAGGGCTTGATTCGAGACTATCGCGCCGCATTAAGCAGCGAGACGTGCCTCAGCATAGTTGTCGTTGGCAACTACAGGTTTAGCCCGATAACGGTGGTACAATGCCGGGTACAGCGTACTGCCTTTCAACGTCCGTCGATCCCATTTCACCCCCATCAGCAACCCATCCCGCGATGGGCTCCTGGTGGAGGTGGCGGTTTCGAAACCGCGTCCGGTCCATCTATTGCGCAGCCGGTTTAGCACCATAGCCGTCTTGCGACGGCACTCCCGATATAGAGCCTGCGGCCGGATTCTTCAAGCGGCTCCGATGCTTGACGCGGTGGCGGCGTGCTGCTTTCTGCGCAGAGGGAGGGTGGCGATTCCGTTGCGGATCGAGGAGGAAGATGACGGACCATCTCGCCGATGTAAGGCGCTACGATGCGCTTGCCGATGAAGATATCGTCGGCCGTATCGTGAAACATCTGGGCGTCGCCCTTCGCAACCAGGATTCAGCGACCGTTGCCTGCCGCCAGCCGGCGGAGCTTGCGCGCGTCGCGAAAAAGTGGTGCGGCAAGAAACTGGGCGCAGAACCCGAACGGGCGATGACGGTGATCGAGCTCGTCTGCGAGACGATGGCGGCGGACAGGTTCAAGAACCGCGTCACCTTCTACTATCTATGCGCCAAGCATCTCGACCGCCTGTCGCTGCTCAAGCCGGAAACTGTGGTGGAAGAGGACGGGCAGGTGCACGCCCCGGCGCAATGAGCTAGGCTTGCGCGGACTCGAAGGGGCAAGCGGCGCCATGTATCATCCCGAGCAGCAATATCTGGATCTGATGCAATCGATCCTCGACTCCGGCGACAGGCGCATCGACCGCACCGGCGTCGGCACGCTGTCGCTGTTCGGGGCGATGGCGCGGTTCAGCCTGCGCGACGGCACGGTGCCGATCCTCACCACCAAGCGCGTCTACTGGAAGACGGCGGTCAAGGAGATGCTCTGGTTCCTCACCGGCGGCACCAATATCCGCCCGCTGCTGGCGCAGAATGTGCGCATCTGGACCGACTGGCCGCTCGACAAATACCGCAAGGCGACCGGCGAGGCGATCAGCCAGGCGGATTTCGAGGCGCGAATCCTCGCCGATGCCGACTTTGCCGCGAAGTGGGGCGAGCTCGGGCCCGTCTACGGCAAGCAATGGCGCCGCTGGACCGGGCCGGACGGGCGCGAGCACGATCAGATTGCCACGCTGGTCGAGACGCTGCGGACCAATCCGGGCAGCCGGCGCATGATCTTCCACGGCTGGAACGTGGCCGATCTCGACCGCATGGCGCTGCCTCCCTGCCACATGGTCTACCAGTTCCATGTCGCGCAGGGGCGGCTGAACTGCCTGATGTTCCAGCGCTCGGTGGACCTGCTTCTGGGCGCGCCCTTCAACTACGTCGGCACGGTCGCGCTGCAATTGATGCTGGCGCAGCAGACCGGGCTGGAGCCGGGCGATTTCGTCTGGATGGCGGGCGACGTCCACCTCTACCTCAACCATCTCGACCAGGCGCGCGAGCAGGTTTCGCGTCAGCCGCGGCCGTGGCCGACGATGCGGCTCACGCGCCATCCGGCCAGCATCGACGACTATCGCATCGAGGATTTCGCGGTGGAGGACTATCATCCGCATGCCGCGATTCATGCCGACGTGGCGGTTTAGGGAGGATACGAAATGCGCCGGATTGCCTGTCTTCTCGCGCTGCTTGCCGGCTCCGCCGGCGCGGCTTCCGCAAACGACACGACCGCCGTTCTCGGCGCCGGCGGGCTGATCTTCACCCGCTCGGACACGATCGAGATGCAAAGCGAGGACCTGTTCATTTCCGAGCAGGAAGTGCGGGTCGCCTACAAGTTCCGCAATACAGGCCAGTCCGATGTCGAGTCGATCGTGGCCTTTCCGATGCCCGACATTTCCGGCGATCCCTATGCCAATGTGGCGCTGCCGGACTATGCCAGCGACAATTTTCTCGATTTCAGCGTCACGGTGGACGGCAAGGCGATCGAGCCGGCGCTGGAGCAGCGCGCCTTTGCCGCCGAGATCGACGTGACGGATGTGCTGAAGGCCGCCGGCGTGCCCTTGCTGCCGACCGGCGATACGATCAACGACAAGGTCGCCGCGCTCGACGACGCGACCAAGGCGGAATGGACCGTGCGCGGCCTGCTGCTGGAAGAGCGCTATGACGAGGACGGCAAGGAGGTCGTCAACCACTATCCGCTCTGGCGGCTCAAATCGACCTATTGGTGGCGCATGACCTTCGCGGCCGGCAGGGAGATCGACGTCAGGCATGTCTACAAGCCGGCGATCGGCGGCACCGTCGGCGTGACCTTCCTCCAGGACGGCAAGGCGAAGGGCGAGCAGTTCGACGCCTATGTGACGAAATACTGCCTCGACAAGGGGATCGTCGGCGCGGTGGAACGCGCGGCTGCGAAGAGCCCCGAAGGTTATCCCCCGATGACCGAGACGTGGATCAGCTACATCCTCACCTCCGGCGGCAACTGGTCGGGCTCGATCGGGAAGTTCAAGCTGACCGTCGACAAGGGCGACGAGAAGAACCTGATCAGCTTCTGCGGCACCGGCGTGCGCAAGGTCGGGCCGACGACCTTCGAGATCACCGCCGACGACTTCTATCCGGAGCGCGATCTCGATTTCCTCATCCTCAGGCCCTACGATCCGCAGCAATGAGCTTCGAAGGGTCGATCGTCTCGCTGGTCGTCGTGGTGTCGCGCAATGGCGTGATCGGCCGCGACAACGGCATGCCGTGGCGGCTTTCCACCGATCTCAGGCGCTTCAAGGCCATCACCATGGGCCATCCCATCGTGATGGGGCGCAGGACGTGGCACAGCTTTCCGCGCCGGCCGCTGCCCGGCCGCGCCAATATCGTCATCACCCGCGATGCCGGGTTTGCCGAGGAGGGGGCCATTGTGGCGCATGGCCTGACCGAGGCGCTGGAGATCGCCGTCCGCTCGCCCGGCGGCGATGAAATCTGCGTGATCGGCGGCGGGCAGATCTTCGGGGAGGTCCTGCCTTGGGCCGACCGCCTCTATGTCACCCATATCGAGGCCGATATCGCGGGCGACACGTTCTTCCCGCCGATCGACGCCTCCGTCTGGCAGGCCGGAGAGGCGGAGAACGTGCTGGCGGGCGAGAAGGATGACCATCCGACGCGCTTTGTGGTCTATGAAAGACGCTGACGATGCTGTAGCCGGTTGTAGAACCGTGACTGCAGCCGCGTTGAAACGGCGGGTTCACAAACCTATAACAGGCCGTAATTCCAGCAGGCCTAAAATCGCCTGAGCCGTTCCGGTTCCATGGCGAGGCAACATCCCGGGAGTGGAACTTCTCATGCCTTGGAGCAATCAGAGCGGTGGTGGCGGCAGCGGCGGCCCATGGGGCGGCGGCGGCGGAGGCGGAGGCCCCTGGGGGCAGCGCCCGCGCGGCCCCGGCGGCCCGCAGAGCACGCCGCCCGACCTCGAGGACATTATCCGCCGCGGCCAGGACCGGCTGAAGCAGGCGTTGCCCGGCGGCGGCCGCGCCAGCCCGGCAATGTTCGGCCTCATCGCGCTGGCGGTCGTCGCCCTGTGGCTTTTCCAGTCGATCTACACCGTGCAGCCGGACGAGCTCGCCGTCGAGCTGCGCCTCGGCAAGCCCAAGGAAGAAGTGTCGGAACCCGGCCTGCACTTCCACTGGTGGCCGGTCGAGACCGTGGAGCGGGCATCCATCGCCGAGAAGCTGATCGACATCGGCGGAAACCGCAACGGCGTTTCCACCGGCCTCATGCTCTCCGGCGACCAGAACATCGTCGACGTGAAATTCTCCGTCGCCTATCAGGTCTCCGATCCCAAGCTGTATCTCTTCCGCGTCAACGATCCCGACGACATGCTGCGGCAGGTCGCCGAAAGCGCGATGCGCGAGGTCGTCGGCCGCCGTCCGGCGCAGGACATCTTCCGCGACGATCGTCAGGGCATTGCCGAGGAAGTGCGCCAGATCATGGACAGTTCGGTGCAGGAATATCAGGCCGGCCTGATGATCAATGCGATCTCCATCGAGGACGCGGCGCCGCCGCGCGAGGTCGCCGACGCCTTCGAGGAGGTGCAGCGCGCCGAGCAGGACGAGGACCGCTTCGTCGAGGAATCCAACCAGTATTCGAACCAGCAGCTCGGCCAGGCGCGTGGTGAAGCCGCGCAGATCCGCGAAGAGGCGGCAGCCTACAAGAACCGTGTCGTGCTGGAAGCACAGGGCGAGGCGCAGCGCTTCGTCTCCGTCTACGACGAATATGCCAAGGCGCCCGACGTGACGCGCCGCCGCCTGTTCCTGGAGACGATGGAAAACGTGTTGCGCGGCTCCAACAAGGTGATCGTGGAGCAGGGCCAGGGCGGCCAGGGCGTGGTGCCCTATCTCCCGCTGCCCGAGCTTCAGCGCCGCGCCACGCAGCAGGGGGGAACCAGCCGATGAACAACCGTCTTCCCATTATCGCGGTCGTCGCGGCCGTCCTGCTGTTTCTCGCCTATTCGTCCGTCTTCGTCGTCAACGAGCGCCAGCAGGCGATCGTGCTGCGCTTCGGCGAGATCGTCGACGTGAAGACCGAGCCGGGCCTCTATTTCAAGGCGCCCTTCGCCTTCGCCGAGGCCGACAATGTGCAGATGATCGACGATCGCGTGCTGCGCTTCGACCTGGACGACATCCGCGTGCAGGTGTCCGGCGGCCGCTTCTACGAGGTGGACGCCTTCATCGCCTACCGCATCGCCAATGCGCGGGTGTTCCGCCAGACGGTGTCGGGCAGCGTGCAGCTCGCCGAGCAGCGCCTGCGCACCCGTCTGGATGCGGCGCTGCGCCGGGTCTACGGCCTGCGCGGCTTCGAGGCGGCGCTGTCGGAAGAGCGCGCCTCGATGATGCGCGAGGTGCGCGACCAGTTGCGCCCGGACGCCACGTCGCTCGGCCTCGAGATCGTGGACGTGCGTATCCGCCGCACCGACCTGACGGCGGAGGTCTCGCAGCAGACCTATGAGCGCATGAAGGCGGAGCGCCTCGCCGAGGCCGAGCGCCTGCGCGCGCGGGGCCGCGAGGCGGCGCAACGCATCCGCGCCCGCGCCGACCGCGAGGTGGTCGAGATCATCGCCGATGCGCGCCGCGAATCGGAGATCCTGCGCGGTGAGGGCGAGGCCGAGCGCAACGCCGTCTTCGCCGACGCCTTCTCGCGCGACCCGTCGTTCTTCGACTTCTACCGCTCCATGTCGGCCTATACGCATGCGCTGAACGGCGACGGGACCACCATGGTGCTGTCGCCGGATTCGGAGTTCTTCCGCTATTTCGGCAATGCGTCGGGCTCTACGCCCGAAGCTGCGCCTGCGCCGCAGGTGCCGAACGCCACCGGCGCGACGGAATGATCGCGTGAGCGATTTCATCGCTGCGCTGGGGCTGGTGCTCGTCATCGAAGGCATCTTCTATGGCGGCATGCCGGGCCTGGCGAAACGGCTCGCCGCCGAACTCATCTCCCTGCCCGAGCAGGCGATGCGTCTCGGCGGCGTTTTCGCGATCGCGCTTGGCGTCATTCTCGTCTGGTTCGTGCGCGGGTAACGCAGGATTTATGCGCGAAGCGCCGGCAAGGTCGCAAACGCGCCGTATTTCTTGCAATCAATACGCCGCTTGGAGCGCTTCCGCTTTTCGGGGAATCGCGGAAATGCTCCATCCGTTGTTTTCCGGCAAAACCGCTGCGCACTTTTGCTGGAATTGCTTTATGTCTGATGCCGACACCGTGCACCCCGCACGACGGAGCTTGTCCATGATGCCTTCGACCATTCCTTCGCTCGCGCGCGCGGCCGCGCTTGCGCTTAGCTGCGCGCTGATGCCGCTGGCAGGCGCGCTTCCCGCCGCCGCGCAGGCGCCGGCGCCGGTCACGCCCAACAACGGCCCCGCCTCGGTCGCCGATCTCGCCGAGGGCCTGCTCGGCGCAGTGGTGAACATATCCACCTCGCAGAACGTCCAGCCGGGCAGCGGACCGGGTCCCGGCCCCGGCGTGCGCCCGCCGCAACTGCCGGAGGGTTCGCCCTTCCAGGACTTCTTCGACGAGTTCTTCAACCAGCGTCCGGGCGAGGGCGGCGGCCCGCGCAAGGTCCAGTCGCTCGGCTCGGGCTTCGTGATCGATGCCACGGAAGGCATCGTCATCACCAACAACCACGTCATCGCCGATGCCGACGAGATCGAGGTCAATTTCTCTGACGGCTCCAAGCTGAAGGCGGAACTGCTCGGCAAGGACACTAAGACCGACATCGCGGTGCTGAAGGTCGATCCGGGCGCGCGCAAGCTGACGGCCGTCACCTTCGGCGATTCCGATGCGATGCGCATCGGCGACTGGGTGATGGCGATCGGCAATCCGTTCGGGCTCGGCGGCACGGTCACCGTGGGCATCATCTCGGCGCGCGACCGCGATATCAATTCCGGCCCCTATGACGATTTCATCCAGACAGACGCCGCGATCAATCGCGGCAATTCGGGCGGCCCGCTGTTCAACATGAAGGGCGAGGTGATCGGCATCAACACGGCGATCATCTCTCCATCGGGCGGATCGATCGGCATCGGCTTCGCGATCCCCGCGCAGCTGGCGGTGGGCGTGATCGATCAATTGCGCGAGTTCGGCGAGACGCGCCGCGGCTGGCTCGGCGTGCGCATCCAGCCCGTCACCGACGAGGTGGCGGAAAGCCTCGGCATGGACCGCGCCACCGGCGCGCTGGTCGCGGGCGTGATCGAGGGCGGCCCGGTGGCCGACGGCACGATCCAGCCCGGCGATGTCGTCGTCAGCTTCGATGGGCGCGAGGTCCGCAACATGCGCGACCTGCCGCGCATCGTCGCGGAGGCGCCGGTCGGCAAGGAGGTCGATGTCGTCATCATCCGCAAGGGCGAGCGCCAGACGGTGAAGGTCACGCTCGGCCGGCTCGAGGATGGCGAGGAGATGGCCGGCGAGGAGACCGGCGACGACGCGCCAGCTCAGGAGAACGGCGAGGTCGCGACCGCGAGCGTGCTCGGCATGACGATCGCCCCGCTCAACGACGAGACGCGCGCGCAGTTCGGCATCGGCGCGGATGTCACCGGCGTGGTCATCACCAAGGTGGATGAAGGTTCGGCGGCTGCGGAAAAGGGCATTGCCGCAGGCGATGTCATCACCGAGATCGCCCAGGAATCCGTGACGTCGCCCAAGCAGGTGCTGGACCGGATCACCGCGCTGCGCACGCAGGGGCGCAAGAACGCGCTGCTGATGCTGTCGTCCAAGGGCGGCGAGCTGCGCTTCGAGGCCTTGCGGATGAACTGAATCCGCTGACGGCAATAAGCTATTGAAAGGAAAGGCGGACTTTATGTCCGCCTTTCTTTGCATCGCGGGTTTTGATGGGCGTCACGCCGTGAAGTCTTCGCGGCGATAACCCTGGATGTAGAGCAGGGCCGTCAGGTCGCCGTGGTCGATGCGCATGCGCGCGGCTGCCGCGACGGCCGGCTTGGCGTGCAGCGCGACGCCCGCGCCGGCGATGCGCAGCATGTCCAGATCGTTGGCGCCGTCGCCGACGGCCATCGTGTCGCCGAGCGCGATGCCCAGCTTTGCTGCGATGTCGCGCAGCGCGGCGGCCTTGGCCTCGCGGCCCAGGATGGGCTCGGCGACCATTCCCGCCAGCGTTCCGTTCTCCACCAGCAGGCGGTTGGCGCGATGCTCGCCGAAACCGAGCCTGGCGGCGATGCGGCCGGTGAAGGCGTCGAAGCCGCCGGAGACGAGCGCGGTCCATGCGCCGTCGCGATTCATCGTCGCGATCAGCTCGCGGCCGCCGGCGGCGAGCGTCAGGCGGGTCTCGACCAGTTCCTCGATGACGCTTTCGGGCAGGCCCTTCAGCAGCGCCACGCGCTCGCGCAAAGCGGGCTCGAATGCGATCTCGCCATTCATGGACCGGGCGGTGATGGCCGCGACCTCGGCCTTCAGCCCGACCAGATCGGCGAGCTCGTCGATGCATTCCTGGTCGATCATGGTGGAATCCATGTCGGCGACCAGCAGCTTCTTGCGGCGTCCCTGCGCGGTTTGCACGACGACATCGACCGGCGCATCGGCAAGAGCGGCGCGGATTTTGTCCTCGGCGCCGGCGTCGGCTGCCAGTTCGAGGTCGCAGGCGACATTTTCCGCCAGCCAGCGTATGGAGGCGGCGCCGGTCGCCTCCGCCGCCCGCCGTGCGAGATCGGGCGTGAGGGCAGGCGCGGCCGGATTGGAAATGAGCGTGGCGACGAAGGACATGGGCGAGACCGCAGGCGAGACGGGAGGAGGGGTGCTCAAGGGCGCGATCCTGATAGCCGGGCCGACGGCCAGCGGCAAGTCGGGCCTTGCGCTACGCATCGCCGCGGCGACCGGCGGCACTATCGTCAATGCCGATTCCATGCAGGTCTACGGCACCTTGCGCGTGCTGACGGCGCGTCCCTCGCCGCAGGAGGAGGTGCTGGCGCCGCACGTGCTCTACGGCCATGTCGATCCCGCCACGGCCTATTCCACCGGCGCGTGGCTGCGCGACGTCGCAGGGGTCATCGCGTCGAGGCACGCGCGGCCGCTCATTTTCGTCGGCGGCACGGGGCTTTATTTCGAAGCGCTCACCCGTGGCCTGTCGCGCATGCCGGATATTCCGCCGGCGATCCGCGACCGCTGGCGGCAAAGGCTCGCGGCCGAGGGAGCGCCGCACCTTCACGCCGTGCTCCGGGAGCGGGACGCCGCCGTCGCCGGGCGGCTGCGGGAGCAGGACGGGCAGCGGATCGTGCGGGCCCTCGAAGTGCTGGAGGCATCGGGCCGCTCCATCCTGCGCTGGCAGGAAGAGCGCGGCATGCCGCTTGTGGATGCGGATGCCGCGCAGCGCTTCGTTCTCGCCCCGCCGCGCCCGGAACTGTCGCGCAATATCGCTGCGCGGCTGGCCTCCATGCTCGATCATGGTGCCGTGGATGAAGTGCACGCGCTGCGTGCATCGGGTATCGATTCACAATCTCCGGCAATGAAGGCGATCGGCGTGCCCGAGCTCGGCGCCTGGCTCGACGGCGCGACCAGCCGGGACGAGGCGGTCGAGGCGACGCTATTTGCCACCCGCCGCTATGCGAAAAGGCAGGAAACATGGATGCGCAACCGGTTCGACAAAGGCTGGCAACGCTTTGAATCGGCAGCGCAGATCGCCGAAAGGCTCGGCATCTGAGCACTCGCAAGGGTTTTCGGCGCTTATTTCAGATTCATGTGAAATACAATTCAAGATTGTATGTTAACCGGTCGTAAGGTCAGCCGTGTCAAGTTCCCCCGCAGCAGTGCCGATGGGGAGAGAATGCTGCGCCTTCACAAGTCGGAGTCGGCCTTTTTCGTGTTCATGGCGCTCATCCTGAGCGCCGGGGCGCTGGTCTACTATGCCTATGCTCTGGTGAACGGGCTCACCTCCGGTGCGGATCTCCACGTCACGACGGCCGATATGCGCGGCCTGTCGCGGATCCTTTTCGGCGCGGGGGTGCTGGCCGCCACGTCGGTCATCTTCGGGGTCTTCCTGATCTTTCCGCTGATCCGGGGCCAGGTGACGGAGGAGGGCAAGCTGCGGGCCATGGCCGAAACGCTCAGCGCGCGTTCCGAGACGCTGGAGCAGGCGGCGCTCACCGATGCGCTGACCGGCGTGCAGAACCGCCGCTATTTCGACGAGGCGCTGCGGGAGTACATCCAGGAGTTCAGGCGGATCGGCAAGCCGCTGGGGCTGATGATCCTCGACCTCGACCATTTCAAGCGCATCAACGACCGCTACGGGCACGACATCGGCGACGAGGTTCTGCGTCTCGTGGCGCGCTGCCTGCTGGACATCACCCGCTATCATGACGTGGTCGCCCGCCTGGGCGGCGAGGAATTCGCGGTCGTCGCGCCGAACATGCGCGAGGACCAGCTCTTCAAGCTGGCGGAGCGTATCCGCGCGGCCATTTCCAGCGAGGCGCTGATGGTCGGCACGACGCGCGTGCAGGCGACGACCAGCGTGGGCGTGGCGGTGTGGGACGGCTCCGAGACGGCGGAGGATTTCTATCGCCGCGCCGACCAGAACCTCTACGAGGCGAAGCGGCTGGGCCGCAACCGCGTCTGCGCGTGATGTAGATGCCCTTCACCGGCTCCCCTGCGTCCTTCGAGGCTCGCTGCGCTCGCACCTCAGGATGAGGGAGGGTATCGCCAATCGAGCCCTCCGACAGTGGGCTCGATCAACCCACCTCCCTCATCCTGAGCTGCGAGCCCGCACGAGGTTTCAGTCACATATATCCTTCGACGGGCGAGCCTCGAAGGACGCACCCGACGGAGAGGCGAACAGGCGTCCACAGCAAATCTAGGTGATGAGCCCGCTGCGCCGATAGAGATCGAGCACGAAGGCCACGGCCGTCTGGTTGACCGGGTCGCGGAAGAAGGTCGGCAGCACCAGCAGCGCCAGCCAGAGGAACAGCGACAGGAGCAGCCGCTCGGCAAGGCGTCCCAGCATGCGACGCCAACGCCACCCGGCAACGAGAAGGACGGCGACGAGCACCCAGGCAAAGGGCGAGGCGAAGGCAGGTGCTGCGGCGATGCCGATGACGGCGAAGAAGGCGCCGACGAGGAAGGGGCCGAGCGCGATCGCCGCGCAGGCGGCATCCGCCCGCCAGTTCGGCTGGATGGTCGTCTGCCAGCCGCCGGCCAGCATGACGAGCGCGATCAGGCCGTAGCAGGCCGTGCCGGTAATGAGCGCGACGAGCGCGGTGCTCGCCGGCCACCATCCGGCGCCGTAGGTCCACGCCTCGGCGGTGCCCGAGAGAACGCCCGAACGCTGCACCGCGAGCCACGCGGCAGCGGCGCCTGCCGCGAGCGCGGCCAGTATTGCCGGTGCACGCCAGAACCAGGATCGTCGCGCTTCACGGATCGGCGCATCGCCCTGATGAGCGCTGTCCGGATGCTCTCCGCCCATGGTCACCGCGTTCCCAGCCGTCTTGATTCGCGGGAGAATAGGGTTCCGCGCCGACAAAGCAAACGGCCCGCACGGGCGTAAATCCACAAAATGCCCGTTTTTCGTTCAGCGCCTGAACAGCCCCGGCGCATTGTCATAGGCGCGCCGGCCATAGAGGTTCGGTTCCTGCTGCGTGGCGACCGACGGGCGCTGCTGGAGCGGTTCGGCCGGCGGGGGAGGATCCGTCATGAACGGGTCGACGGGCTCCGCTTCGCGCGGCAGGTTGCGCAGCTTGCGCACCATCTGCATCAGGTCCGGTTCCTCGGTGCCGTCCGGCGCGCCGGGCATGTCCTTTTTCTGCGCGCCGGGGATGAAGGAAGGCGAAAGGTGCTCGAACTTCAGGCGCATCGTTGTCGCGACCCCGTCGCCGAAGGCGATCGCCTCGCGCTGGCCCATTGACGACAGGAAGGACAGCGACGAGGCTGAGGAGTCGGCGATGGCCGAGCGGATGATGTCCTGGTCCACCTCGTTGGCGAGGCGCATCGCGAAGACGGTGGAGCATTGCGACAGGATGGTCGGATCGAGCTCGCCCGGCCGCTGCGTCACAACGCCGAGGTAGCAGCCATATTTGCGGCCCTCCTTGGCGATGCGGGCCAGCGCATGGCGGGTCGGCGCGAAGCCGAGCCGCTGATCGGCGGGAAGGTAGCGGTGCGCTTCCTCGCACAGCATCAGCAGCTCGAACCTGCCCTCGCTCCAGAGCGCGAGGTCGAAGGCCAGCCGTGCGAGCACGGAGCAGACCGAATTGACCACTTCGCCCGGCATGCCCGCCATCTCGAAACAGGTGACCGGCCGGCCCTCATGCGGGATGCGGAAGATGCGGCCCATGGTCTGGTGCAGCGTGTCCTCCACCACCCGCGACTGGAACATGAAGCGGTAGCGCGGGTCGTTGACGGCGGAATCGATGCGGGCGCGGAGCGTGCGCAGATATGGCCGCTCGTGCTTGGCGTCGAGCTGGCCCATCCTGTCGTCGATCAGGCGCAGAACGTCCTGTATGCGGTAGGGAACAGGCGTGTCGGCGGTGATGCCGCCGCCGGCATCGCCGGCGCGGCGAAGCTGCGGCTGGCCGCCGCCGCGCAGCATCTGCCGCGCCGTCGGGATCAGGTCGCGCAGAAGCTCGACTTCCTCCACGACCGGCTCGCGGCCGCGATAGAGAACCTCCACCAGCTCCTCCAGCCGGAAAATCCAGAAGGGCAGGTCGAGCGAATGGGCGTCGATGCGCTCGACCTGGCCCGGAAAGGTGCCGGCGAACTCGTTGTGCGGATCGAGGATGAGGACGCGCAGGCCGGGCCGCGCGGCCACCGCCTTGCGCAACAGCAGCGAAACGGCGGTGGACTTGCCGACGCCGGTCGTTCCCACGAAGGCGAAATGCCGCTGCAGCGTGTCGCGCACCGAGATGCGCGCCTCGATCTTCTCGTCCTGCGACAGATGCCCGATCTGGACCGACGGGCGGCCGCCCAGATCGAAGACGGCCTGCAGGTCGCGCGCCCGGATGCGGTGCGCGATCGCGCCGACGCAGGGATAGATCGTGATGCCGCGATCGAAGACCGACGCGCCGTCGATGTCGCGAACCTCGCCGATCAGCTCGACATGGACCCTGATCGGATTGCGGGCGTCCGGCTCCCATGCGCGGTCGACCGTATCGACGGCATAGACGAGGCCGACGGTGCGGGCCTGGTCGAGATTGATCGAGATCATGCGGCCGACGGTCCAGTGTTCCGCCGCGCCGTCGCTCCCCTCCACGGAGGCGGCGATTGTCGCACGCGCGCCGTCGCAATGCACGACGTGGCCGAGGATGCGGGAATCCCGCTGGCCGGAATCCCTGCGTTCCTGGCCGGTGGCCTCCAGGCGGCCGCCTTCTCGCTCCACATACATGCTTGTTGTTCCGACCCCGTTCCCGAAATCCGTAGCAAGCCGCGGTTAAGGTGCCGTGTGGCGGCTTGGTTGAAAGCGGGTTAAGCGGGAGGCGAAAATTCTATGGTCCCTTTCGTGGCGCCATGCGCATGCCTTGCGAACGCATGACCTCGACCATCTCTGCCATCGCCGGGGCGTCCAGCGGCGCATTGCGCCAGACGCAATGCGCGAGGGCCAGCATCAGCAGCGCCTCGGCGTTCTCCTCGTAGATCGCGAGGGCCGCGCTGCGGCCGAGCGCCACGCTGGCGTCGTGCGGAGTCATTTGCCGCAGTTCCGCGACGATCCGACCGACAGGCTGAAACGTATTGATGCGGTGCATGGTGCGCGCCCCTTACGGTTCAGGAGGCGCCGGACCAAGCCGGATGTTGGAAACCTCGCTCGTCACAAGGCGCGACTGCCTTTAGGCTCTCGCCCTGGACATACACAGCCGCCACCCGGCCGCGAATCTTTCACAGCCAGGACGAGTCGGGGTTTCCACGCCCCACGCCGGGAATCCGACGCAGGGCGAAAATAGGCATGAGGGAAGGGATAGTCCAGCGTCGGGCCAATCGTGGCCGGCCCGCGGCTCACTGGCGCGATTCAGCATCGGCATCGATTGCGCGTTGACATGCCCGCATATTCGCACTTATTGTCCGCGACCATGATGACGAAGATCATTCTCGTAGTAGGAACGCGCATGGGCAAGGCGGTGTAACCGCCCGGCAGGACCAACCCATGCGCGAATGACAGGCTCCGGACGGGGCCTTTTTTATTGCCTTCAACCAGACTAGACGACAGCAGGCGCATGGGCGCCGAGACGACGGGAAAAGACCGATGACGACGAAACAGGATGGCGGCCGCCGCGAGATGACAGGCGCCGAGATGGTCGTGCAGGCGCTGAAGGACAACAGCGTCGCGCATATATTCGGTTATCCCGGCGGCGCGGTCCTTCCGATCTACGACGAGATTTTCCAGCAGGACGACGTGCAGCACATCCTTGTCCGGCACGAGCAGGGCGCCGGCCACGCGGCGGAAGGCTATGCGCGCTCCACCGGCAAGGCCGGCGTCATGCTGGTGACCTCGGGCCCCGGCGCGACCAATGCGGTGACGCCGCTGCAGGATGCGCTGATGGATTCCATCCCGCTGGTCTGCATCACGGGCCAGGTGCCGACGACGCTGATCGGCTCGGACGGGTTCCAGGAATGCGACACGGTCGGCATTACGCGGCCCTGCACCAAGCACAACTGGCTGGTGAAGGACGTCAACCAGCTCGCGGCGATCCTGCACGAGGCGTTCCATGTCGCCACGACGGGTCGTCCGGGGCCGGTCGTGGTCGACATCCCGAAGGACGTCCAGTTCGCCAAGGGCATCTACACGCCGCCGCAGATGGCGCCGCGCACCAGCTACCAGCCGAAGCTGCAGGGCGACCTGGAGCGGGTGAAGGAGGCGGTCGCGCTGATGGCCGGCGCGCGCCGGCCGGTCATCTATTCCGGCGGCGGCGTCATCAATTCCGGCGCCGAGGCGAGCCATCTGCTGCGCGAACTGGTCGAGCTGACCGGCTTCCCGATCACCTCGACGCTGATGGGGCTGGGCGCCTATCCGGCGTCGGGACCGAACTGGCTCGGCATGCTGGGCATGCACGGCACCTATGAAGCCAATCTGGCGATGCACGATTGCGACGTCATGATCTGCATCGGCGCGCGTTTCGACGACCGCATTACCGGCCGGCTGGATGCCTTCTCGCCCAATTCCAAGAAGATCCATATCGACATCGATCCGTCCTCCATCAACAAGAACGTGCGCGTCGACATTCCGATCGTCGGCGATGTCGGGCATGTGCTGGAGGACATGGTGCGGCTGTGGCGCGCCACGGTGAAGACCGACCGCAAGGCGCTGGCGCCATGGTGGGAGCAGATCAACCGCTGGCGCACCCGCGACTCGCTCGCCTACACGCCGAATGCCGATGTCATCATGCCGCAATTCGCCATCCAGCGCCTGTTCGCGGCGACGAAGGATCGCGACACCTACATCACCACCGAGGTGGGCCAGCACCAGATGTGGGCCGCGCAGCATTTCGGCTTCGACAGGCCGAACCGCTGGATGACCTCGGGTGGTCTGGGCACGATGGGCTACGGCCTGCCGGCCGCGCTCGGCGTGCAGATCGCCCATCCGGACGCGCTGGTGATCGACATCGCCGGCGACGCCTCGGTGCAGATGACGATGCAGGAGATGAGCTGCGCGGTGCAGTATGAGGCGCCGATCAAGATCTTCATCCTCAACAACCAGTATATGGGCATGGTGCGGCAGTGGCAGCAATTGCTGCACGGCAACCGCCTGTCGCATTCCTACACGGAAGCGATGCCGGATTTCGTCAAGCTGGCGGAGGCTTATGGCGCGCATGGCATTCGCTGCGAGAAGCCGGACGAGCTGGACGATGCGATCGCCGAGATGATCGCGGTGAAGAAGCCGGTCATCTTCGACTGCCGCGTGGCGAACCTCGCCAACTGCTTCCCGATGATCCCCTCCGGCAAGGCGCATAACGAGATGCTCCTGCCCGACGAGGCGACCGACGAGGCCGTGGCAAACGCGATCGACGCGAAGGGCAGGGAGCTGGTCTGACCGCCGCTTGAGGGATATCCGAAAGCGCGATATTCTTACCTCAGTCTTACTTCACGGGTTCAAATCATGAATGCCAGAACCATCATGTCCAGCAAGGGGCAGGTCGTCGTTCCGAAGACGCTGCGGGATGCGCATGGGTGGACGGCCGGAACGGAATTCGACTTTATCGAGACGAGCGAGGGCGTCGTGATGCATCCCGTTCGCCGCGATGCCGACCTGCCGCCGATGGCCCTCGACGCGTTTCTGGCGATGGTGCCCGTCGTGACGGGGCCTCCGCTCACCGAGCAGGAAATCGAGCGGCTTGTCCTTGCCGAGGCCGCGAGACGGTTCGATGCCGCGCGCGATTGATACGAACATTCTCGTTCGCATGCTCGCCGACGACGGAAGCGAACAGGTCGCCCGGGCGCGCGCTCTGCTTGGCGAGGGAGACCTGCTCATCACGAGCACTGTCCTTCTTGAGACGGAATGGGTTCTCCGCGGGCGGTATCAGTACAGTCGCAACCAGATCGCGGACCTTTTCGACGGACTCCTGAGGATTGCCAATGTGTCATTCGCCGAGACATCTACGGTTCGGACCGCGCTCGCATTCCACCGGCAGGGATTGGACTTTGCCGATGCGCTCCATCTTTCGCTCAGCAGCGATTGCAGCGCATTCCTGACCTTCGAGCGCCTGCTGGAGAAGCACGCTTCCGCGCATGACCTCAAGCCACCTGTTCGCCTGTCCTGATCCACGATATCTCCCAGTTCGAGAGAAGTTTCATGAACGCCCAACTCCAGCCGACCGGCTCGGCCTATTTCATCGCCAAGGAAACGGAGAAGCCGGAGGCGCATACGCTTTCGGTGCTGGTGGACAACGAGCCGGGCGTCCTTGCCCGGGTCATCGGCCTGTTCTCCGGCCGCGGCTACAATATCGACAGCCTGACGGTCTCCGAGACCGAGCACGAGCAGCACCTGTCGCGCATCACCATCCAGACGCGCGCCACGCCCAATGTGATGGAGCAGATCAAGAACCAGCTCGAGCGCATCGTGCCGGTGCACCGGGTCGTGGACCTGACCGTGGCGGCGCGGGAGCGGGGGCACGAGCGGCCGCTGGAGCGCGAACTTGCGCTCATCAAGGTGAGCGGCAGCGGCGATGCGCGGGTGGAGGCGCTGCGGCTTGCGGAAGCATTCCACGCCAAGGTCTCGGACGCCACCACGGAGCATTTCATCTTCGAGATAACCGGAAAGAGCACGAAGATCGACCAGTTCATTTCCATCATGAAGCCGCTGGGGCTTATCGAGATCTGCCGCACGGGCGTGGCCGCCATGAATCGCGGCGCCGAAGGCATGTAGCCTCATCCCTTTCGGCCTCGGGCGGGGCGATCATAGATATGATCAATCATGTCGCATGACGTCTTCCTCGCGCTGATTGCCTTCGCCTTCGTGTCCTCGATCACGCCGGGGCCGAACAACATCATGCTGCTCGCATCCGGCGTGAACTTCGGCTTCCGCCGCACCATCCCGCATATGCTCGGCATCGGCGCAGGCTTCGTCAGCCTGCTGCTCGGGGTGGGCTTCGGGCTCGGCGCGCTGCTGACCGCGCTGCCGCAGCTTCACATGGCGCTCAAGCTCGCCGGCGGCGCCTATCTGCTCTATCTCGCCTGGCGCACCGCCATGTCGCGCACGCTGGCGGCAAAGGGCGGCGCCTCCGCCCGCCCGATGAGCTTCCTGGAAGCCGCGGTCTTCCAGTGGGTCAACATCAAGGCCTGGGTGATGGCGGTGACCGGGATGGCGCTCTACGCCGACGCGACGGCTCCTTTCGGCAGCATCGTCCTGATCTCGATCATCTTCGGTGTGGTGAACCTGCCCTGTGTTTCGAGCTGGGCGGCTTTCGGCACCGCGCTGCGCGGCTTCCTGTCCGATCCGGTGCGGCTCAAATGGTTCAACATCGTGATGGGGCTGCTTCTGGCGGCGAGCCTGTGGCCGATGCTACGATGAGGCATGCAGGGCTGGTTCACGCCGACACGCCTCGTCATCGCCTGCATCGCGCTTCTCGCGGTGCTCTTCGCGATCGGCTTCGCCACCCGTGAGGACATGGCGGAGAAGCCCTATCTGCGCATCGCCGGCGGCGGCTTCATCTTCAACTATCGCCTCGCCGACAATCATTACGGCTTCACCGCCGTGGTGAGCCGCCCGCTTGAGTCCGGCGCGATCATCGAAGCCGCGTTCGAGAATCCGGCCGGCGGGCCGCCGCTCATGGTGCGCGAGCGGGTGAGCGCCATGACCAACAGCTACGCGCTGCGCTCGCCGCCGCTAAAGGGCATCGCCGCGCACAAGCCCTACAAGGTGCATGTACGCGTGCTCGACCGCGAAGGCAGGCGCGAAATCTGGTCGCGCGACCTGCAATATGCCAGCCAGATCGGCGACGAGGAAATGCCCGACCAGCCGCTGACGGTCGGGCCAGGCTATGCGCGCAATCCCGTTCTGCATGAGCGATGACAACTTCAGGTTGAGATTTCAGCCATTTTCTACTACTGAGTGCTGTCTCACCCAGGGTCGAATGTCTATTGAGGATGTTCCATTTTTGTTCTATTTATATAGAAGCTTTCGCTTGGGATATAACTATCAAGGGTTGCATTAAACGCTGTACTTTCTATCAATAGGTGTATAAGATGGCCATCCATGTAAAAGATCACAGGACGGATGCACTCGTGAGGGAATTGGCGGAACTGCGCGGTATCGGGATCACCGAAGCCATACGGGAGGCGGTGGAGGAGACGCTTGCTGTCGATCGTGCTGCCACGAAAGAGCCGCTGCACGCAATGAAGCGAAGGCTGCAGCCGCTGTTCGACGAGATCGCGGCCTATCCGACGAAGCGGCAGGATGCCGGAGACAAGGCTTTCTTCGACGAGCTGTGGAAGGAAGAGGACGGCGATGTATCTCGATAGCTCCGCCTTGATCGCCATTCTGGTCCACGAAGGGGAGCGTGATCGGATGTTGCTGCGCATCTCGCAATCGACGCGATGTGTGACGTCGATCCTGACGATGTTCGAAACCATCATTGCACTGGCCGCTCGAACGGGCGATCGCCAGAATGCGCCAAGGCAAGTCAGGCAACTTTTGACCGGCCTGGGGGTTGAAACCGTTCCACTGGATGAACGATGCGAGGAACCGCTGATCGAGGCCTTCAAGAGATACCATCGCGGGTCAGGACATGCCGCGAAGCTGAACCTCGCCGACTGTGTCTCCTATGCCGCGGCAATACGGTTCGGGCTTCCATTGCTCTACAAGGGCAACGATTTCACCCATACCGATCTGGCATGAAACCAGCTTGCCGTCCCGCGGCGAATCCGCTCTGACGGTCCCATGCAGTTCTCACCGCAGCAGGACGAGGCGCTCAGGGCCGTCGAGCGTTGGCTCAGGGCAGGGCGGCCGCAGATCTTTCGCCTGTTCGGCTATGCCGGCACGGGCAAGACGACGCTTGCGCGTCATTTCGCCGAGCATGTCGACAGGCAGGTGCAGTTCGCCGCTTTCACCGGCAAGGCTGCGCAGGTGCTGCGCGCCAGGGGTGCCACCAATGCGCGGACCATCCATTCGCTGATCTACCGGCCGCGCGGCGAGGAGGCGGTGGAGGACGAATCCACCGGCAAGACCTCCATGTCGCCGACCTTTTCGCTGAACAGGCAGAGCCCCATCGCGCGGGCCAAGCTGGTCATCGTGGACGAGTGCTCCATGGTGGACGAGCAGCTTGGCCGCGACCTGATGAGCTTCGGCACGCCGATCCTCGTGCTGGGCGACCCGGCGCAGCTTCCGCCGATCTCGGGCGGCGGCTTCTTCACCGAGGCCGAGCCCGACCACCTGCTGACCGAGATCCACCGGCAGGCACGCGACAATCCGATCATCCGGCTGGCGCTCGACGTGCGCGAGGGCAGGGAGTTCGATTATGGCGACTACGGCACGGCGCAGGTGATCGGCCGCGATGCCGTCAATCAGGACCTCGTGCTCGCAGCCGATCAGGTGCTGGTCGGCACAAACCGCACGCGCCGCCGCTACAACCAGCGGCTGCGCCAGCTCAAGGGCTTCGAGGCGCATTATCCGCAGGCCGGCGACAAGCTGGTCTGCCTGCGCAACGACCCTGCCAAGGGGCTGCTCAACGGCTCGCTGTGGAAGGTGATGACCTCCTCGCGCGAGACGGTGAAGCCCGGCATCAACCTGCTCGTCTCGCCGGAAGAGGACGATCCGGATCGCGGTATCGCCAAGATCAAGCTGCTCAAGGCCGCGTTCGAGAATCCCGACGAGGAGATTCCGTGGCAGCAGAAGAAGCGCTTCGACGACTTCGACTATGGCTACGCGCTGACCGTGCACAAGGCGCAGGGCTCGCAATGGAACAATGTCGTCCTGTTCGACGAGAGCTGGGCCTTCAAGGAGACGCGCCAGCGCTGGCTCTACACCGCCATCACGCGCGCCGCCGAGCGGCTGACGGTGGTGCGATAGCGCCGGAAACGACTGCGCCCGCACGAGGCGGGCGCAGAGTTTTAGCGAGCAGTTCGATCAGTTGACGGCCTTGTCGACCAGCTTGTTCTTGGCGATCCACGGCATCATGCCGCGCAGCTTGGCGCCGACTTCCTCGATCTGGTGACTGTCGTTGACGCGGCGGATGCCCTTGAAGCGGGCCGCGCCCGAACGGTATTCCTGCATCCATTCCGAGGTGAACTTGCCGGTCTGGATGTCGTTCAGCACGCGCTTCATCTCGGCCTTGGTCTCCGGCGTGATGATGCGCGGGCCCGACACGTACTCGCCCCATTCGGCGGTGTTGGAGATCGAGTAGTTCATGTTGGCGATGCCGCCCTCATAGATCAGGTCGACGATCAGCTTCACCTCGTGCAGGCACTCGAAATAGGCCATTTCGGGCGCATAGCCGGCTTCCACCAGCGTCTCGAAGCCGGCACGGATGAGCTCGACCAGGCCGCCGCAGAGCACCACCTGCTCGCCGAACAGGTCGGTCTCGCATTCCTCGCGGAAGTTGGTCTCGATGATGCCCGAGCGACCGCCGCCGACGCCGCAGGCGTAGGAGAGGGCGAGTTCCAGCGCATTGCCCGACGAATCCTGATGCACGGCGACGAGGCAGGGCACGCCGCCGCCCTTCTGGTATTCGCCGCGCACCGTGTGGCCGGGGCCCTTCGGCGCGATCATCACCACGTCAACGGAAGTCTTCGGCTCGATCAGACCGAAATGCACGTTGAGGCCGTGCGCGAAGGCGATGGCGGCGCCGTCGCGGATGTTCGGCGCGATCTCGTTTTTGTAGATGTCGGCCTGCAGCTCATCGGGCGTCGCCATCATCATCAGGTCGGCCCACTTTGCGGCCTCGGCGACGGTCATGACCTTGAGGCCGTCCGCCTCGACCTTCTTCGCGGTGGCTGAGCCGGGCTTCAGGCCGATGGCGATGTCCTTGACGCCGGATTCCTTGAGGTTCAGCGCATGGGCGCGGCCTTGCGAGCCGTAGCCGATAATGGCGACCTTCTTGCCCTTGATGAGATTGAGATCGGCGTCGCGATCGTAATAGACACGCATTGGCTTTCCTTCCCTGTTTGCGTTCCAAAAACTCTGTGCGTCCTTCGAGGCTCGCTCCGCTCGCACCTCAGGATGAGGGACGTAAGTTGATCGAACCCACGGTCGGGGGCTCGATTGGCGATACCGATCCTCATCCTGAGGTGCGAGCGGAGCGAGCCTCGAAGGACGCACCATTACCTTTCCGCCCCTTCGGCCTGCCGAAGAGGGTGAGAAACTGCCGTGTGGCGCGCGCGGCGTCGCGCGCGATCTCGGCCTGCGAAAGCTTCAACTGGTCGCCCAGCAGCAGGCGGATCTGGATATCGCGGCCGACGAGGCCGAAGAAGGTGCGGAAGGCCGTCTCCGTATCATCGAAGGCGAGCAAGCCGAGATCGCGCGCGGCATCGAGCAGCGGCTTGAGCTGCCCGCCGATGGCGAAGCGGCCGTTGGCAAGTACGATGGCGCCGAGATTGCTGCGGCCGGTCGCGGCGTCCGATACGGCGACCCTGTTGAGCGCGACGGAGGTGCTGCTTGAAATGACGGTCAGCCAGTTGGCGGCGAAGGCTTCGAGGCTGGCGGCAAGCGCCGTGGCGTCGAGCTTCTGCCGGTCGTAATTGCCGGCGCGCACCTTGGCCGCCTGCCATTTCACCGTCGCGGTGAGCAGGCCGTCGCGGTCGCCGAACCATTTGTAGAGCGTTTCCTTGGAACAGCTTGCGCGCCGCGCTACGGCATTCATGGTCAGCGCGTCGGCGCCTTCCACCAGCAGAGCGAGCACGGCATCCAGCACCTCGCCCTGACGGGGCGTGGGCTCGTCGCTGTCGGGATCGTCATGTGCCTGCATAAGCCGTACCGTACGTTACGGTTCGGCATTTAGCCCAAGCGGCGCGGCGGCGCAAGCGCGTTGCACGAAGCGGGCTATCTTTCGGCAGATGCGCGGTCGGGCAGCGCGAGCGGAGCATTACTCCGCGCTGCCTTCATTTGCCGGATCGGCGTGACAAGGGTTCCCGACACCATGGCCGAGAGCAGCCGCGGCATCGGCGGGATTTTGGCGAGCGTCGCCACCAGCGTGTCGCGCAGGAAGGGCAGGGCGACCGCGTCCGACTGGTAGAAGGGCGTGAGGGTGAGCGAGAGCATCTGGAACACTCGCACATGCCAGCGCCGCGCGCGGCAATAGGCTTCGAGCGCTGTGTCCATATCGGCAGTGTGCGCGAGCGCAGCGGCGAGGGCTGCGGCGTCGAGCAGGGCCATGTTGGCGCCCTGTCCGAGCTGCGGGCTGGTGGAGTGCGCGGCGTCGCCGATCACCGCCAGCCGGCGGCCGGCCGGGTAGAGCAGCGTGTGGTGGCCGTAGCGCGCCAGCGTCAGGTCGTCGAAGCCGGTAATCTGGTCGAGCAGTTCGGCGGTCTCCGGCCACAGGCCGGCGACCGTTTCCTTCCAGGCGCCGATGCCGCGGGCGCGCACGGCCTCCGCCGCGTCCGGCTTGAGGCTCCAGAAGAAGGCGGCCTGTCGCGCCATGCCGGGCGCGATGCTGCCGATGGGCAGCACGCCGATCATCACCGATGCGCGGCGGTAGCGCTGGGTGAGCGCATGCGGGTCGAAACCGTCGCGCCAAGCGAGCGATGTCCAGAACGCGCCATAGGCGAGCGGGCGCGGCTCAGCCGGCACGCCGACATGCATCTTGAGGCGCGAGCGCGAGCCGGTCGCGTCCACGACGAGGTCGAACGGGCCGAGCCGTCCGCCGGCCCCGGTCAGCAGCCATGCACGCTCACCCGTATCGAGCGCGACGATCTCGCGCGCCGTCTGCATGGCGATGCCGGCCGCCTGCACGGCTTCGTGGAGCACGCCGAAAAGTGCCGCGCGGTGCACGGCGAGGCCGTGATCTGCGCCCGTGTAGCGCACGTCCAGAACGGTCCGTCCGCTCACGGCATCGGCGCCGTGGAGGCGTTCGATCCTGCTGCCCCGCGCGCAAATCGCATCGCGCAGTCCGAGCGCGTCGAGCACGGCAAGGCCGGTCGGCTGGAGAATCAGCCCCGAGCCCAGCGGCCGTGCCGCCTCGAAGCGTTCGAACAGGGTGACGCGATGGCCGGCACGGTGCAGGAAAAGCGCGGCGGCGAGCCCGGCGGGGCCTGCGCCGGCAGTGGCGATCTCAAGCGGTTTCAAGCAGCCTTGCTTTCGGCGTCGAAGCGGGCGCGGGCGGCCTTCACCTCGGCCGCATTCTGCTCCGCCCACTGCATCATCGCCGAAAGCGGGCCGAACATGGAGCGGCCGAAGGGCGTGAGGCTGTATTCGACGGATGGCGGCGTGGTGGGGAAAACGCGCCGCGAGACGTAGCCGTCGCGCTGGAGATCGCGCAGCGTCTGCGTCAGCATGCGCTGCGAGATGTCGGGCACGAGCCGGCGCAGCTCGCCGAAGCGGTAGGGCTGCTCGGCAAGGGCGGCGATCAGCAGGGCGTTCCACTTGCCGCCGATGCGGTCGAGCACGTCCCGCACGGGGCAGATTCCGATGCGCTGCGGCGCAGGCTTCGGCGCCGGTTCGGCGAATCTCATGGGGTAGTCACCTCGGCGTAACCTGCGGCGGCGGAACTGCCCTCTTGCCGCTTTCGGTTTGATCCATATTGTATCCTTGCTCTCAAAATGAGACCAGAGAAAACCGCTGAGGAAACATCATGAGCGAAACGCTTCTCGTCACCGGCGCCACCGGCCAGCTCGGCCGCCTTGTCGTCCAGCACCTGCTGGAATCGCAGAAAGTCGCGCCCGAGCGCATCATCGCCGTGACGCGCAAGCCCGAGGCGGCGAGCGACTTCGCCGCGAAGGGCGTCACCGTTCGCAAGGGCGATTTCGACGATCCGGCATCGCTCGACAGCGCCTTTGCCGGCGCCGACCGCATCCTGATCATCTCCACGGACGCCGTCGGCGTTCCCGGCAAGCGCGCGACCCAGCACAAGGCGGCGGTCGCGGCGGCGGTGAAGGCCGGCGCAAAGCGCATCCTCTATACCTCCATGCCGGGGCCGGAGACCTCCGAGGTGGCCTTCGCGCCCGACCATGTCGCGACTGAAGAGGCCATCAAGGCGAGCGGCGTGCCCTACACGATCCTGCGCGCGAGCTGGTATCAAGAGGGCCTGCTCAACTCGCTGCCCAATGTGGTGAAGTCGGGCAAGTGGGTGACGGCGACCAAGGGCGGCAAGCTGGCGCATCTCTCGCGCGAGGACATCGCCGCCGGCGCGGCCGGCGCGCTCGTCAATCCGCCGGCGGGAAGCGGCGTCTATACGCTGACGGGCGACACGTCGCGCTCCTATGCCGAGATCGCCGCGCTGGCGACCAAGGTCACAGGCAAGCCGATCGAGATCGTCGAGGTGGACGAGGCGGCCTATACGGAGGGGCTGAAATCGGCCGGCCTGCCGGCCCCTGTCGCCGATCTGGTGACCTCCATCGAGCGCAATATCCGCAAGGGCAATTTCGACCTCGTCACCAATGAGGCCGAGCGCTTCGCGGGCAAGAAGCCGCAGACGCTGGAAACCTTCCTGGAAAAGAACAAGGCGAAGCTGCTCGGCTGATCTCGCCTGAATGCGGCCCGCCGGGATGATGGGCCTCTTGCCTTGCGCTGTCCAGCACTTCCCCGCCCTCACGGCATGGATCCTCGGGTCAAGCCCGAGGATGACGAATGCAGATAAGTAAGTGACAAGCGCACATGTTGGCGATTGGCATCATCCCTCTCCTCCGTCGTCATCCTCGGGCTTGACCCGAGGATCCATGCCGTGACCGTGACGAAGCGCGATCCGGCAAAGGATAGCGGCTTCGCCACCCTGCCGGAGGCCGTGGCGGACGGCGGCCTCAGATCGCCACCTGCGTGCCGATCTCCACGACGCGCCCGGTCGGGATCTGGAAATACTGCGTCGCGTCGGTGGCGTTGCGTGCCAGCAGGATGAAGAAGCGGTTCTGCCAGAGCGGCAGGCCGCCGCCGCCCTTGAGCGGTTTCAGCGCCCGGCGCGACAGGAAGAAGGATGTCGTCATGATGTCGAACTTCCACCCCTGCTTGCGGCACATTGCGAGCGCGCGCGGCACGTTGGGCTGCTCCATATAGCCGAAATGCAGCGTGACGCGTTTGAACAGCGGGTTGATGTCTTCCATCGTGACCCGCTTCTGAGCCTCCACGCGCGGCCTTTCCTCGGTGACGACGGAGAGGATCACATTGGTCTCGTGCAGCACCCGGTAATGCTTCAGGCTGTGCATCAGGGCGGTGGGCGCGCTCTCCGGATCGCCGGTCAGGAAAACGGCGGTTCCCGGCACGATGGCCGGCGGCTTTGCGGCCAGCCTTTCGGCGAGCAGTTCCAGCGGCACCTCGCTCTTGCGGGTCTTCTCGAACAGGCGCGCGCTGCCCTTGCGCCAGATCAGCATGACCAGCATCAGCACGACCGCGACGGCGATGGAGATCCAGCCGCCATCCATGACCTTGAGCAGGTTCGCGGCGAGGAAGGCGAGGTCCAGCAGCAGGAAGGGGATGACGATCGCCGCGGCCAGCCAGAGCCGCCAGCCCCAGCTCCGCCACATCACGACGAAGAGGAGCAGCGCGGTCACCACCATCTCGCCGGTGACCGAAATGCCGTAGGCCGACGCCAGCGCGGACGAGGAACCGAATTGCAGCACGAGCAGCAGCACGCCGAAGAGCAGTATCCAGGCGACCTGCGGCATGTAGATCTGGCCCGACAGGGTGGCTGACGTGTGCTGTATCTCCAGCCGGGGCAGGATGCGCATCTGGATCGCCTGCCGGGTGAGCGAGAACGCGCCGCTGATGACGGCTTGGCTGGCGATGACCGTCGCCACCGTGGCGAGCAGCACGAGCGGCAGCGTCCCCCAGCGCGGGATCATCTCGAACAGCGGCTGGCCGATCGGCCCGTCGCTCGCGAGGATGAAGGCGCCCTGGCCGAAATAGCTGAAGAGCAGGCAGGGAAAGACGAGCCAGAACCATGCCAGCATGATCGGCCGCCGGCCGAAATGGCCGAGGTCGGCGTAAAGCGCCTCCGCGCCGGTTACTGCAAGGAAGGCTGCGCCCACCACGAGCAGGGCGACTCCTTCGTGCAGGAAAAGGAAGTTCACCGCATAGGTCGGGCTCAGCGCCCACAGGACCGACGGATATTTCACGATCCAGAAGAGGCCGATGAGGCCGAGCGTCAGGAACCAGATTGCGGTGACCGGGCCGAACACGCTGGCGACCCTTGCCGTGCCGAAACGCTGCACCGCGAACAGGCCGATCAGGATCGCCACGGTGACGGGCACGACGGCGGGCGCAAGGTCCGGCGCGACGATTTCCAGCCCTTCGACGGCAGAGAGGACCGAGATTGCGGGCGTTATGATCGCATCGCCGTAGAAGAGCGCGGCGCCAAGCATGCCAAGCCATAGCACGGCCGGCGAGAGGCGGCCCGCATTGGAGCGCGCCAGCGCCATCAGGGAGAGCGTGCCGCCTTCGCCGCGATTGTCGGCGCGCAGCACGAATATGGCATATTTGATCGAGACGATGAGCGTCAGCGACCAGACGATGATCGACAGGACGCCGAGGATCTCGGCGTCGGTGGCGAGCGCCTCGCCGGATGCGGCTTTGATGGCTTCCCGCAAGGCATAGATCGGGCTCGTGCCGATATCGCCGTAGACGACGCCGACCGCACCCAGCGCGAGCGCAGCGGTTCCTTCGGGCTTTCCGGCGAGCGGATCTTCCGCGTCTCCGGCTGCATTGGCATGCGTTGGACTGTCCTGCATGGACATGCCGTGCCCTCCTCGCGCAACGGGCGCGGTCTCTACGCCTGCTGCGATGCAACAACTAGTGCTGCATTGCATGGTGTCGAGGAGGAGCCGTGTCAGGCGAGCATGGCTTGCCCGCGCCTTCACCAGCCGAGCGCGGTGAGGTGGCGGCGCACCGTTCCGGCCATTCCATGCTCCAGCGCGTCGGCGGTCAGCCCGTGACCGATGGACACTTCGGCAAGGTTCGGAATGCGCTTCGCCAGAGGCGGCAGGTTGGCCACGGTCAGGTCATGGCCGGCATTGACGCCGAGCCCCAGTTCCGTCGCACGCTCGGCCGTGCGGCCGAGCAGGTCGAGTTGCGCGGCGGCAGCCGCCGCGTCCTCGTAACAGGCGCCGTAGGGGCCGGTGTAGAGCTCGATGCGGTCCGCGCCCATATCGCTTGCCGGATCGAGCGTCACGGCATCCGGATCGACAAAGAGCGAAACCCGAAAGCCGTTCTTTTTCAGCCGTTTCACGGCAGGCGCGAGGAATTTGCTGTGGCGCGCAAGATCCCAGCCGTGGTCCGACGTCGCCTGTGCGGGATCGTCCGGCACCAGCGTCACCTGGTCCGGCTGGACGGCCTCCACCAGCGACAGGAAATCGTCGGTCGGATAGCCTTCGATGTTGAATTCGGCCTGCGGAAATTCGTCGTCCACGAGCGCGCGCAGTGCAGGCAGGTCGGAAAAGCGGGTGTGCCGCTGGTCGGGTCGGGGATGGACGGTCAGCCCATGCGCCCCGGCCGCCAGCGCGATCCGGCCGAGGCCGGTCACGCTCGGCCACGGCAGGTCGCGCCGGTTGCGCAGCATGGCGATGGCGTTGAGATTGACCGACAGCTTTGCAGGCATGGCTTGTTGCGGCTCCATCCTTCGAAGGGCGGTCCACCTATAGCGGCTCAACCGGGAACTGACACAGGGTTTCGGCTGTTCCAGTCATGAAGAATCCGCAGAGGAGATGCCGATGAATCCGCTTGATGCCGTGCCCGCGGTCCGCCGCCTGCAAACCGACCGGCCGGACCTCGTCGCGTTCGAGATCGCCGGCTCGCTCAGCGGCCCCGATGTCGAGAATTTCTACGGACTGCTGGAAGGCGCCTATGTGCTTCACAACGAGATCGACCTGATCGTCAGGGCCGCCGACGACGATACCGTCGAGTGGTCCGAGGTGGCCGGAGGCACGGTGGAGGAGGGGCGGGAACATGCGCGGTCGCATATTCGCCGCTGCGCCTCCGTCGGCGGCGCGGGTGGCGTGGCTTCGCTTGTGAAGGAAATCTGCGGCGCGGCGACGGAATATCGTCATTTCGGGCGCGAGGAGGAGGCCGACGCCTGGACGTGGCTCGGCGGCCGCGAGACCGGTTGAAGCGTGGGGAGCGGCGAAGGGCCGCCGCTCCCGTAAAACCGTTCAGCTATAGGGCGACACGCACTGGCGGCGCGGGCCGCGGGTCGGCTGATAGGTGTTGTCGCGCACCCGATAGGAGCGGTAACGCTCGCTGCACCAGCGTATATGCGCCTGGGCGCGGCTGTAGCGGGGGCGATCGTAATAGTAGCGGTCGCGCTGATAGTAATCCGGGCCGGGGCCGATCTCGATGTGGAAATGCGGCCCGCGGTCCCGCCAGCGGCGATCGCGCTCGCGATGACGCTCACGCGGGATCTCGCCGCGCGGAATGGGCGAGATCTCCTCGTAGCGCCGGTTGTCGCGGTCCACGCGGCGCTGCTCGCCCGGACCGCGCTGCTGCTCGCGCGGCTGCGGATTGCGCGATTCGGGGATGGGCGAGACGTCCGGCGAGCGCCTGTTGCGCTGCTCCTCGTCCTCACGCTTGATGAAGAAGTCCTGGACCAGCATTACGCCCGCCTCCGGCGCGCCTGCATGCGGCGCGCCCATGAGGGGACCTGCGGCCTCGGCTGCCGTGACACCGGCACCGATGCCGACCGCGATCGCCACCGACCAGGCCAGACGGCGAATTCGAACTGTCATGATGTGTCTCCTCCATGGGGACATCGGTCCCACCGGCAACAGCGCATGAACTATCGCTGCACGCATATGAATGGCGCATGAACGAAAGGGTTCCGGCACATCATTTTCCGGTTGTCTTGCGCGGTGCATGCGGGCAATCCTCGCCGCCATGTCCGTACGCATCGCCACCTTCAACGTCGAGAACCTGATGAACAGGTTCGATTTCTCCGGCTTCCGCAACCAGTTGCACCAGGACCGCTCGCTTGCGCTCTACGAGATCAAGGACGAGGCGGAATATCGCCTGCTGGAACGCGCCCGCGCGATCGCCCACACGGACGACACGCGCCAGCTTTCCGCGCTCGCGATCGCCGCGACGCGCGCTGACATCGTCTGCCTGCAGGAAGTGGACAATGTCGAGGCGCTGAAGGCGTTCGAATATGGCTATCTCTTCAAGATGGTGGGCGCGGGCTACCGGGAAAAATATGTCTCGGGCGGCAATGATTCGCGCGGCATCGACGTCGCGGTGATGACGCGCACGGAGACGATCCATGGCGAGCCGATCGAGTTCGTGCGCATGACCAGCCACGCACATGTCACCTTCACCGATTTCGACCTGTACACGCCGGCGCTGGCCGCTCTCGGCATCCAGCCGTCCGAGCGCATCTTTCGCCGCGACTGCCTGGAGATCGACCTGCGCATCGCCGGCAAGCCGATCACCATCTACAGCCTGCATTTCAAGTCGATGGGCGCGCCGCGGAACGGCCTGACCGGACGCGAGGCGACCATGCCGATCAGGCTCGCCGAGGGACAGGCCGTCCGCCGCATCATCGAGACGCGATTCGGCCCCGCGCGCGCGGCCGACAAGCGCTGGGTGATCTGCGGCGACCTCAACGATTATCGCGAGCGCATCGTCATCGAGGGCGACGAGTGGAGCGGCCACAGCTTCACGGTGGTGGAGGAGACGGATCCGACCTCGATCGACGTGTTGACGGCGGGCGGGTTCTGCGAAAACGCGGTCGAGCGGCTTCCGCCGATGGAACGCTGGACGCTCTATCATACGCGCGGACCGCAGGAGCGGCATCTGTGCCAGCTCGACTACATCATGCTCTCGCGCGGGCTCGCCGCGCATAATGGCGAGGCGAAGCCGGCGATCATCCGCAACGGCCAGCCATGGCGCACGATCTTCCCGGAGGGCCAGCAGGTGGAGCGCTTTCCGCGCACCGGCTGGGACAGGCCGAAGGCTTCGGACCATTGCCCCGTCGCCATCACGCTGGACCTGCTGTGAGGCCGGCCGCGGCATTCGACCTGCCGCGCGGCGTGGTCGTGCCGGTGCGCGATATCGACCTGCGCCTGCTGCCCGGCGATCATCCCTTCGCGGAGCGGAGCCGGGCGGCGGCATTGGCCAACTGGCAGCGCGAGGTCGCCGCCAAGCCGGCGCTGTTCGACGGGCGGATCACCCTGTTCGCCTCGATGCACATCGCCGACGGCGTGCTCAGCGGCGCCTTCCACATGACCGACTATTCGAGCTTCCTCCACTGGCGACGGATGCGCGGCGCGCGCGAGGGCGAGCACGCCTATGCGCATGCGGTGATCGTGGCGCGGGACGGCGACCTGCTGGCGGTGCGGATGGGCAATCACACCGCCAATGCAGGCCGCGTCTATTTCGCGTCCGGCTCCTTCGAGCCGCAGGATGTTCGCGAAGGCCGTATCGACGTGGAGGCCAACATGGCGCGGGAGGTGGCGGAGGAGACCGGCCTGCGTCTCGCCGACATGCAGCCGGAAGCCGGATACCACATCTATTCGGTGGAAAGCGGAACGGTGGTCGTCCGCCGCTATCACAGCGACCGGCCGGCGGGGGAACTGGCAGAGGCAGTGCGGGCGCATGTGGCCTCGCAGGCCGATCCCGAGCTCGAAGGGCCGGTCATTCTTTCGTCGGGCTCCGGGTCGAACGAGGATTTCGCCGATCAGATGCATGCAATCGTCGACTGGCATTTCGGCCGCCGAACGGAACTGTAGCGCAAGCGGATAGTCGAGGGCTCTCACGTGCTTTCCTTGTTCGAACTGGGAACCCTGCTGCTGACGCTGTCGGCGGCCTTCGGCTGGGTGAACGCGCGCTGGCTGAAACTGCCGCATACGATCGGCCTGCTCATGATGGGGCTCGGCTCCTCCCTCGTGCTGCTGGCGCTGGAGACGGCCGTTCCCGGCGTCGCGATCACGCACACGCTCCAGGCGGCGGTGGCGCAGATCGATTTCTACAACACGATCATGAACGGCCTGCTGGCCTTCCTGCTCTTCGCCGGCGCGTTGCATGTCGATTTCGAGAAGATGAAGGACCAGAAATGGGCCATCACCTTCATGGCGACCGCCGGCGTGGTGATCTCCACCCTGGTCATCGGATACAGCCTGTGGTGGGTGGCGGAACTGATCGGCGCGCCCGTTCCGCTGGCATGGACGCTGGTCTTCGGCGCGCTGATCTCGCCGACCGATCCGGTCGCGGTGCTCAGCCTGCTGAAGACGGCCAATGTGCCGGAATCGCTGAAGCTGCGCATCGCCGGCGAGTCGCTGTTCAACGACGGCGTGGCGGTGGTGGCCTTCACGGTTCTGGTCGCCTTCGCGGTCGGCGCGGAGGACGCGCATGCGGCGCTCGGCCCGTGGACCATTGCCGAGCTTTTCCTCTACGAGGGCGGGGGCGGGGTCCTGATGGGCTTCCTCACCGGCATCCTTGCCGTTCGCGCCATGGCGGCGATCGACGAGCCGGTGGTGGAGGTGCTGATCTCCATCGCCGCATGCGCGCTGACTTATGCGCTGTGCACGCGGATGCACATTTCGGGACCGATCGCGGTCGTGGTGACCGGCCTGTTCATCGGCAATCGCGGCGCCCAGACAGCCATGAGCGACCGTGTGCGCGAATATCTTTTCAGCTTCTGGGAGGTGGTGGACGAGGTGCTGAACTCGGTGCTCTTCCTGCTGATCGGGCTGGAGGTGCTGGTGCTCAACTTCGACCTTTCCCACGCCTGGCTGATGCTCGCCGCGATCCCGCTGGCGCTGGTCGGCCGCGTCGTGTCGCTGGCGAGCCCGCTGGTGCTGCGGCGCGTGCGGCGCAGCTTCACGCCGGGCGTCATTCCGGTGATGACCTGGGGCGGCCTGCGCGGCGGCGTCTCCGTCGCGCTGGCGCTGTCACTGCCTTTCTCGGAGTTCAAGGACGAGATCCTGTCGGTCACCTATGCGGTGGTGATCTTCAGCATCGTCGTGCAGGGACTGACCGTGCGCCAGGTGATCGAGCGGACGATCGCGCCGAAGCTGCTTTGAAGCTATTCGTGGCGCAGCGCGTCGATGGGGTCGAGGCGTGCCCCGCGCAGCGCCGGGAAGAAGCCGAACACCATGCCGATGAGGCCCGAAAAGCCCACGGCCAGCAGGATGACGGACGGGCTGGGCACGAAGGGAATCGACAGCGACATGGTCGTGGCCGCCGCGATGCCCAGCCCCAGCAAGATGCCGACGATGCCGCCCAGCAGCGAGAGCACGGTCGCCTCGACGAGGAACTGGACGAGGATGTGCTTCTCATGCGCGCCGATCGCCAGCCGGATGCCGATCTCGCGCGTGCGCTCCGTCACCGAGACGAGCATGATGTTCATGATGCCGATGCCGCCGACGAGCAGGCTGACGCCCGCCAGCGCGCTGAGCATGCCGGTCATCACCGCGGTGGTCGAGGCCATGGCGTCCGCGACCTGCGTCATGTCGCGCACGGCGAAATTGTCTTCCTGATCGGGCGTGATGCGCCGCGTCTGGCGCAGGATCGCCTGGATTTCCGACAGCACGTCGGAGGTCGAGACCCCGTCGCGTGCCGCGACATAGATCGTATCGACGTAGCGGTTACCTGCGATGCGGCGCTGGAAGCCGGTCAGCGGCATGACGACGATATTGTCCTGGTCTTGGCCGAAGCCCGACGTTCCCTTCGTTTCCAGCACGCCGATGACGTTGCAGCTCATGCGCCCGACGCGCACCGCCGCGCCTTCGGGGTTGCCGGCGCCGAAGAATTCGCGGCGCACGGTCTCGCCGAGGATGCAGACATCGGCGCCGCTGCGCAGCTCGGCCTCGGTGAAATTGCGGCCGAGCGCGACCGCCCAGTCACGGGCGATGAAATAGTCGTTGTCGGTGCCGGTGACCTGCACCGACAGGTTCTGCGCGCCGAAGACGACGCGGCTCTGCGTCGCGGCGGCGGCCGAAACGGCATCCACCCCGGTCAGCTCGCGCTGCAGGGCGGCCACGTCGCCGCCATCGAGGCGGCGCGGGGTGAAATTGGAGCCGCCGCCGCGCGAGGGGCGCACGGAGTTCACCACCAGCAGGTTGGAGCCCAGCTTGGCGATGTCCTGCTTGACCTTCTCGCTGGTGCCCGAGCCGATCGTCACCATCGCGATGACGGCGGCGACGCCGATGACGATGCCGAGCAGGGTCAGGAAGGAGCGCAGCGGGTTGCGCACCACGGAGCGCAGGGCGAGGCGGATGGTTTCCATGAGCATCAGGCGGCCTTCCTGCGCAGCGTGTCGGACGCGATCCGCCCGTCGAGAAAGGCGATGTTGCGCTCGGCATAGGCGGCGATGTCGGCCTCGTGCGTCACCATCAGGACGGTGAGGCCGCTTTCGCGGTTGAGCGCGGTCAGCAGTTCCATGATCTCATGGCTGCGGGCCGTATCCAGATTGCCGGTGGGCTCGTCCGCCACCAGCAGCGCCGGCTTGGTGACGATGGCGCGCGCGATGGCGACGCGCTGCTGCTGGCCGCCGGAGAGTTCGGCCGGCGTGTGGCCCTCGCGCCCCTCCAGCCCCACCTGCGCCAGCGCATCCAGCGCCTGCATGCGCCGTTCATGGGCGGACACGCCGCGATAGATCAGCGGCAGCTCGACGTTCTCCGCGGCGGTCGTGCGGGGCAGCAGATTGTAGCCCTGGAATACGAAGCCGATATAGAGATTGCGCAGCATGGCGCGGCGGCCCCGATCGAGCCGTCCGGCATCGACGCCGTTGAAGCGATAGGTGCCGTCGGTCGGCGTGTCGAGGCAGCCGATGATGTTCATCGATGTCGATTTGCCGGAGCCTGACGGTCCCATGATGGCGACGAATTCGCCCGGCTGCACCGCCAGGTCCACGCCGGCAAGGGCGTCCACGCGCGCCTCGCCGATGCCGTAGGTCTTCCAGACCTGCTCGAACTCGATCAGCGGACGCGTCATGGCTGCGGCGGTCCGGGGGGAGGGCCCATCGGCGCCGACGACTGCGCATTGCGCGGACGTTCGCCGCGCATCTGGCCGATGCCGGTGATGACGCGGTCGCCTTCGCTCAGCCCGGAGATGACCTCCGTCATGTCGCCATTGGTCGCGCCGATCTCGACCTGACGGCGGACCGGCTGGCCGTTCTCCAGCACGTAGACGGCGCGCCCGGCCTGTCCCGTCTGGCCGCCGCGCGGCCCGAAGGCGCGCATGCGGCCGCGGCCTGGATTGAAGAGATCGCCGAGCGAGAAGGACCGGCGCTCGGCCGGCGCCGGCGGCGTGAAGCGGAAGGCCGCGGAGGGGACGAGCAGCGCATCGTCGTCCTCGCGGGTGACGATGTTCACCGTGGCGGTCATTCCGGGCCGCAGCAGCAGTTCGGGATTGGCGACGGCAAGGCGCGCCTCATAGGTCACGACGCCTTCCGTCGTCACGGAGGCATAGGAGATGTCGCTGATCTGCGCGTCGAAGCGGCGGGAGGGAAAGGCATCCACGGTGAAGCGCGCCGGCTGTCCCTTGGCCACCTGGCCGATGTCGGCCTCGTCGATCGCCGCGCGCAGCTCCATCGTCGTCAGGTCTTCGGCGATGACGAACAGGATCGGCGCCGACATGGAGGAGGCGACCGTCTGGCCCGGATTGACCGAGCGCGTCAGCACGATGCCGTTGATCGGCGCATAGATGGTGCTCTTGGCGAAATCGGCCTGCGCCAGCTTGAGGTCGGCGCGGGCGACAGCGAGCTGCGCCTCGGCGGATTCCACCGCGCTGCCGGCGCGGTCGCGGGCCGCGCGCGCGGTCTCCAGCGCCTGTTCGGCGACCATGCCGCGGCCGGCCAACTGGGTGGAGCGCGCAAGAGTCTGCTCGGTTTCGGCGAGCGTGACGCGGGCGTCGGTGACGCGGGCCTCGGCCACGGTCACATTCGCCTCGGCGCGTTCGATCTGGGCGGAGATGCGCACCGTATCGAGCTGCGCCAGCACGTCTCCCCTGGCGACCTGCTGGTTCTCCACCGCGTTCACCGAGCGTATGACGCCGGAAAGCTCGCTCGAAACCTCGACCTGCGTGAGCGGCTGCAGCGTGCCGGTGGCGGCGACCTCGACCACGAGGTCGCCGCGCGAAATCGGGCGGGCGATATAGCTGACGGGCGCTTCTGCGGCGGTGCCCCAATAGTAATAGGCGCCGGCTGCGGCGACGGCCAGCAGCGCGAGAGCCCATGGCCAGCGGCGCCGGCGAGGCTTGCGCGCCTTGCCCGGCTGCAATCCAAGTGCTGCTTCGATGCTGGCAGGCTCGACGGGACTCGGCCGTTTGACAATCTGGTCCATGGGTAAAGCCTAGGGAACGGGAATCCTGCGTCTCTTCATGCCGAGAATCGTGATTGGCCGGCACGAATACAAATTAAATCTTGGCCATGTTCCGACACGCGACATGAATGCACGGTGAACCGGCAGATGCTTGCGCATATTTCTGAGTTTTATCGAGATGCGACTGGCTGGCTTTTCCTGCTGGCTGCGTCGCGCACGAGGGCAGTGCTCTCGATGGGCCTCCAATGCAGCGCCCCGCGCCCGATTGCAACCACCGGCGCGATGTCGCAGGGGCCGAGCACGATAGAAAAAGCGGCCCGTCTGTCTGGCAGGACGGGCCGCTGATATCGAAAGAGCCGTCGCCTTGATTGGGTGGCGAAGATCTATCCCGTTATTCTCACGCAGTTATTCCTCTGCGCTTTTGCTCGAGGCACTCACCACCAGCGCTGGCTGTGATGCGTGTCCGACCTGCTGAGCGCCAGACCGATCAGGAGACCGATCGCGCCACCGACGAGAAGCGAGGCAGAAACGGTGCCGCGGTTCTCCTTCACCGTCTCGGACACGGTCTGCGCCTGCGAACGTAGCTGCTGGGCTGCGCGGGACGCCCTGTCGGATGCCGTGTCATACCAGCCGCTCGCCGCTTCCGCGGCCTCTTCGGCGCGGTCGGCCAGCGTCTTGTTGATCTTGGTGATCTCGCGCTTGAGCTGGGCGATCTGCTTTTCCAGCGCGTCCTGAATGTCCCGCTGCGAGACCTTCTGGGTGTCGGAAACCTTCGGTGTGTCGTCAGCCATGTTCGATGTCCCTCTTGGATTCGCCAGGATGAACGGCGGCGGCCGCATTTGGTTCCTGCGTCAGAGGCGGAAAGTCCAGTAGAGACAGGCCAGCGTCGCCACCAGGAATACGGCGAAGAACAGCGTTCTGAGCAGGATGTCGCGGCGCAGCCGGTCGAGGACCAGATGGGTGCCGATGACGGCGGCGGCGAAAAGAAACCGCCAGTCGAGCAGCGCCCAGACCGCGTCCCTGCTGCCGAAAGCGAGGCGCGCGACCTGCAGGCCGACGATCGCCGCGAGCAGAACGATCGCCGCTGACCATATCGGCGACGCCGCATTCGCATAGAAGAAGCCGGCCGCCCTGACCGGCAGGATCATCATCAGCATCGCGGTGAAGGCATAAAGCGCCGCGATCGGAATGAATGTCACCGCGCTGGCGATCGCATCCAGCCTCTCGATGCCGAGCGTGCCGAAAGGATAACCCTTGACGCGGATGGCGAAGCTCAGCGCGGCAAGCAGCGCTGTCAGCACGGTCACGACCAGGAACGCGGTGACGGTTCTGTTCATGGGTTCCCCCGGAATCACGATATCCAAGCCGATAGGATGATCCGGCGAGCCGGAAAAGTCCCGCCGGCGAACGGCATTTGCGGCCGGCACCCGTTTTGCCGTTTGATGCGGAGTATGAGAAAAGCGCGGCGACCAGGGGCGACCTGGCATTTGGATCGGAGCATGATGTGAGAGCAAACGGACACGTCCAGTCGCTTGACCGGGCATTGGACATGCTCGAGATGATTTCGCGCCATCGCGGGCATATGGCGATCGGAGAGGTGGCAGAGGCCTGCGGCATACCGCTGCCGACGGCGCATCGCCTGCTCAAGACGCTCGCGGACCGGGGCTACATAAGGCGGCTCTCCAATCGCCATTATGCGCTGGGCTCTCGCCTGCTCTCCCTCGGCCTGTCGGTCAATGCGCTGCTAGGCGCGGAGGCGCGCACGCTGTTGCTGCGACTGGTGGACGAGCTCGAGCAGAGCGCGACCATGGCGGTGCTCTCCGGCGACAAGGCGGAATATCTCGCGCATGTGCCGTCGATGCACACGACGCGCACCTCCGTCGAGCTCGGCCGCCGTGTGGAGCTTCACAATACGTCGGTGGGGAAAGCCATCCTGGCCTTGCTCCCGCCGCGGGAGGTGCGGGACATCATCCGCCGCACCGGCCTTCCGAGAACCACGGAGTTCACGGTGGCGTCCGAAGGCGCGCTGCTGGCCCAGCTCGTCGAGGTAAGGCAGCGCGGATACGCCACCGCGGACAGCGAGAGGGAAGTGGGCATCCGCGCCGTGGCTGTACCGATTCCGGGCTCGCTCATCTCGCCCATGGCCATATCCATCATCGGGCCGGTGGAGCGTCTTTCCGACGAGGCGGTCGAGAAGGCGATACCTGTCCTTCAGGCGGCCGCAGCCGAATTCAGCCGGCAGATATTGCCGCCAGCGGCGCAGCGAGCCGGCGAGCGTGAAAAGAGCCCTGCCTGAAAAATGGAAATATTTTTCCGCATCGTGGAATTTTTATTGCCCTGATCCGGGCTTCGTGTTTTCTTCGCCGCATGGGCACGCGCCACGAAATCGGCGCGCCCGTGGTCGTGGAGGATCTGTACGGATGACTATGCGTTTCAACGCGCGCATCGGGCGGCGCGAACTGCTTGCCGGCCTTGCGGCGCTCGCCGGTGCGGCAAGCATCGATTTCGGCGGCGGGCGGCTTCTGTCGCCGGCGATGGCGGCTGAAGGCGCCGCGAAGCTTCACGTCTCCTATATCGGCTCCGGAACCGCGACCCTGCCGTTCTTCATGGCGCAGGAAGCCGGCTATTTCAAAGAGGCCGGCCTTGACGTGACCTCCGCTACCTTCACCACCGGCCCCTATGCACAGGCCGTGGCGGGCGAGGTCGATATCCTGTCCACCGAACATTCGGCAGCGCTGCAGGCGGCTGCGGGCGGCCTGCCGCTGGTCTTCCTGGCGGAGACGAGCCGCATGCGCGACGGTGTCCACCAGTTCGTGGTGCCGCCGGATTCGCCGATCAGGGAGCCCAAGGACCTGCGCGGAAAGCGCATCGGCGTCTTCAACCTGATCGGTTCCGGCCGCTTCGCGATCGACGCGCTTCTCGCGAAAGGCGGGCTGACGGCCGCCGATGTCGACATCGTCGAGATCGCGCTGCCCGGCCTCGGACCGGCGCTCCAGCGCGGGAACATCGACATGGCCCATCTGCCGGGCACGTTCCTCGACACCGCGCGCCAGACCCAGAACGTGCGCACGATCGCGGATTTCGTCGATCTCGGGCTCGAAGGCCTGCCGCAGGGCGCCTATTACACGACCCGCGCCGCCTATGATGCCGACCCCGACAAGTTCCATCGCTTCGTGGCAGCCTATATGCGCGCCGTGGACGATGCGCTGGCAGACCCCGACAAGCTTCGCGAATATTACATCAAGGTCAGCAAGCTCGATCCCGATGTGGTCAATCGCCTGCCGCTGCCGTCTACGCCGGCGAAGAGCGAGCCGCAGCGCATACAGGATCTGGCGGACCGGATGTTCGAGGCGGGACTGCTCGACAGCGCCATGAAGGTGGGCGAGGGCAATCTCACCTTCGCGGCCATCTACGAATAGGCGCGGCAGCTTTCCGGAAGACGGACCATGCGGGGGGAGACCATCCCCCGCAGCCTCATCACTTTGGCCTGCGACAGGCCCGATCGCGGAGAAGAACACCATGCACACAGCCATTTCAGCCATCCATGAGCGGTGGGATGTCGTGGTCGTCGGTGGCGGCTCGGCCGGTTGGGTCTCGGCGGTGGCGGCCGCGCGTGGCGGCGCGCGAACGCTTCTCGTGGAGCGCTATGGCTTCCTCGGCGGCACGGCGGCCGGCGTCATGCTGGGCGGCTTCGGCGGCCTCTATACCGCCAAGACGCGCGAGCAGCAGATCTTCGGCATTCCCGACGAGGCGATGGACCGCATGAGCAGATATGGCGGATCGCTCGGCCTCGTCCCCGACGGCTGGACGGGGGCCACACCCTACGACAAGGAAATCCTCAAGCATGTCGCCGCCGAACTCGTCACCGAGGCCGGCGCCGAGATCCTGTTCCATGCCCAGTTCGTCGAGGCGCGCGTGATCGACAACCGGGTCGACGGGATCGTCGTCGCGGTGAAGAACGGCCTTCACTACATCCCGGCCAAGGTGGTCATCGATGCGAGCGGCGACGGCGACGTCTTCGGCTCCGCCGGCGCCGCCTATGAGAAGGGCGGCCTCTCCGGCGAGTTGCAGCCGACGACGATCATGTTCAAGATCGGCGGCGTGGACCGCGACGAGATCCTGTCCTATGCGCGTCAGCATCCCGAGAACATCAGTACGCGGCTCGACGGCAACATGATCCCGACGACGCTGTCGGGCTATTACGAGCAGGTCAGGGAAGCGGTCGAGGCGGGCGAATATGAGCCCGGCATGGACCGGCTAGCCATCCACTTCACCCTGCAGCGCAATGAAGTGATCATGAACATGCTGCACACGACCAGGATCGATGCGACCGATCCATGGTCCCTGACGAGGTCCGAGCTGGAGGGCCGCAAGCAGGTGCTGCCGGCGCTGGCGATGCTGCGCAAGCGCATACCGGGTTTCGAGAACGCCTATCTGATCGAGACGGGCGTGCAGGCCGGCACGCGCGAGACGCGGCGTCTTGTCGGCGAATATGTGCTCACCGGCGAGGATGTGACATCGGCCGCAAAATTCCCCGATGGCGTGCTGCGGACCTCGGGTGCCGTCAGCATGCACGATCCGAACGGCAAGCATCAGACTAAGGTGATCTGGCTGGAAAAGCCCTATGAGGTGCCCTATCGCTGCCTCGTGCCGCGTGACGTGGACGGCCTGCTCGTGGCCGGCCGCTGCATTTCGGCGGACCATATGGGCCTCGCCTCGGTGCGCAGCGCGGGTGCGGCGCTCGGCCTGGGGCAGGTCGCGGGCACGGCTGCCGCGCTCGCGGTCGCCAATGGCGTGCAGCCGCGAAAGGTGGACATCCAGATGCTCAAGGATCGGCTGAAGGCGCATGTGGACCATGCCGAATCCGTCAAGCAGGCGGCCCCGCGCCATGCCAGCGCCTGACGAAAGCAGGCCATCCGCCGCCGTTCCGGCCGGCCGCATGTCGCCCGCCGGCCGTGCCTTGCGCGGCGCGGTCGGGTTCCTGATCCTTTTCGCGGTGATGGAGATGGTCACCCGCGCGGAGTTCATCTCGCCGCAATATCTGCCGCGCTTCTCGACCTCGCTGATGGCGAGCCTCGAGCTGCTCACCGACAGCGAGTTTCTCGGCGCGCTGCTCGACACGCTGCGCGTCGCCGCGCTGGGCCTTCTGGCGACGGTGCTGGTCGCCGTGCCCGTCGGGCTTCTGCTGGGCATTTCCGACAAGGCCTATGAAGCCTCGCGCATCCTGATCGACTTCATCCGGCCGATCCCCTCCGTCGCGCTGGTGCCGGTGGCGATCCTCGCCATGGGCAGCGGCGACAGGATGAAGATCACGCTCATCATGTTCTCGGCCTGCTGGCCGGTCATCTTCAACACGATCTATGGCGTCCACGCCACCGACAAGATCGCCAGGGAGACGGCGCGCAGCTTCGGCATGGGCAATCTCCGCATCATCTGGAGCGTCGCCTTCCCCAGCGCCCTGCCGCTCGCCTATACGGGCATTCGCCTCGGCGCGACGATCGCGCTGCTGATGGCGATCGGCCTCGAAATCCTCGTCGGCGGTGGCGGCGGTGTCGGCGCCTGGCTGGTGAAGGTCGGCGAGGCCTATGGCAGCGCACACTATCTCTATGGCGGCCTCGTCGTGCTCGGCCTGCTCGGCTGGGCGATCAACTGGCTGCTGGCGCAGGGCGGGCGGGTGCTCTTCGGCTGGCATGTTTCGGTGAGGAGCGCCGCATGACGCAGGCTGCCATCACAGCGCCGGGAGGTGCCGGCGCCCGCACCGTGCGCGCGACGGCTTCGTCGCGCGGCCGGCGACGGCTGCTCAACCAGATGCTTGTCCTGGCGGCATTCTTTCTCGCATGGGAGCTCGCCGCGCGTTCGATGAGCGTGATGTTCTTCCCGCCGATCAGCGCCATCGCCATGCGCGCCCAGCAGCTCTGGCTGAGCGGTCCGGCCTCGTCGCTCTTCCTGACGCCGGCGGCGATTCGGGATATCGGCATCAGCCTCTACCGGACATTGCTCGGCTTCTCGCTCGGATCCGTCGTCGGCATCGCCATCGGCATCCTGATTGGATTCCTTCCGCGGTTCGGCGCCTATGTGGAGCCGCTGATCCATTTCGTCCGGGGCATTCCGAAAACGGCGCTGCTGCCGATGTTCGTCATCTTCCTCGGCATCGACGACGCGATGAAGATCGGCCTGATCATCGTCGCGCTGTTCAGCTACGTCACGATCAACACGATCGACGGCGTCAGGTCCGTCGTCCCGCTTCAGCTCGATTGCTGCCGTGTCTACGGCATTTCGCGGGTGCGGCAGATATTCAGCGTGGTGCTGCCTAGCGCGGCGCCGACGATCTTCGCGAGCCTCCGCTTCGGCCTGGCGGTCGCACTGGCCGTGATGGTGGTGGCGGAAATGTATGTCGCGAATTCGGGCCTCGGCTATTTCACCATCCTGTCCCAGCGAACCTTCCGCATCATGGACATGTGGGCCGGCGTTCTGGCGCTGGGCGTCCTGGGCAATCTGCTGAGCATCGCGCTGGGTCTGATAGAGGGGCGCGTGCTGAAATGGCACCGCGGCATGCAGGGAGGTAACGTCTGATGCTGGGAAGAACGCAGGATCGGCCCATCGCGCGCGACGAGGCCGGCGCGCCCGTCCTGATGACCGTCGAGGATGTCCACTTCCAGTACGGGCACGGCGAGAATGCCAACCTTGCCCTCGGCGGCGTCTCGTTCACGGTCGAAAGCGGCGAGTTCGTTTCCATCGTCGGCCCCTCCGGCTGCGGCAAGACCACGCTGCTGCGCAGCCTGTCCGGCCTCGCATCGGTCACCTCCGGCCGGCTGACGCTGGACGGCCGCGACATCAATGGCGTGCCGAAGGAACTGGCGCTGGTCTTCCAGGACTATGGACGCTCGCTGTTTCCCTGGATGACCGTTCAGCGCAACGTGCTCTTCCCGCTTATCGACCAGCGCGAAATCCCCAGGGCCGAAAAGCTCGGCCGCGCGGGCGAGGCGCTGGAAGCGGTCGGGCTGAAGGGCTTCGAGAACCACTATCCCTGGCAGCTCTCCGGCGGCATGCAGCAGCGCGTCGCCATCGCCCGCGCCATCGCCTACCGCCCGCGCGTGCTGCTGATGGACGAGCCCTTCGCCTCCGTCGATGCGCAGACCCGCTCCGATCTGGAAGATGTCATCCTGGACATCCATCACCGCTTCGGGATGACGACCATCTTCGTGACGCACGATATCGACGAGAGCGTCTACCTGTCGGACCGGGTGCTGGTTCTCTGCAAGTCGCCGTCCAGGGTCATTGCCGAGATCGATGTGCCCCTGCCGCGCCCGCGCGACCAGATCGCCACGAAGGAACTGACCGAATTTGTGCGCCTTCGCGGCGAGGTGGCAAGGCTCATCCGCTCTGCGGCGCAGGTTCCGGGCGGCGGAACGCAGACCGCTTCGGACCCGGATCATACACGTTCAAGCTGAAACGTCTGCTTTTGCGGATGAAAAAGGCGGTGGCCTTGGCAGGCACCGCGCCGGGAAGCCGGCATCACCAAAAAAATCTTGAGCGGCTTTATCATCTTTTGTAGGGGTGCACCTCTGGCGCGTTTCGCCGGACCATTACCGCTGACGAGGGATAAAACCGTGCGCGTGCGAATTCATTCTCTGGCTCTCCTTCTCTGCGTGGTCGCATTCCCGGCCGGCGCCGAGGTCATCGACATCTCGGATGTCGATGCATATCCGGCTCTCTACCGGCCCAACGACGCCGGGCCCGGAGCCGATGGCCGGGGGCTCGTCCTGCTCGGTGCCGACATGGTCGAGATCGCGGTCGCCCTCGGCGCCGCCGATCGGATACTCGCCCGCCCTGCCGACATCGACCTTCCCGGCATCGACGACACGCCGCACAAGGTCCGCGAATGGGCGGGCGTCGAAGGTATTCTCGCCATTCGCCCGAAGCTCGTCGTCGGCTCCAGCGTGATCAGCCAGCGCCTTCTCGACGGGCTTGAAGCGGTAGGCGTGCGCACGGCCAACATCGACCGGGCTCTTCCGGCGACCGAGAAGGTGCGGCGGCTGGCGGAGTTGCTCGATCTGGAGGAACGCGGGGCGAAGCTCGTCGAAGCCATCGAGGCCGACTATGCCGCGGTGCGGCCGGTCGAGCGCGAGGACGGCCCGCTGCGGATCGTGCACGCCTCGAAGATGGGGGCAGGGACCAACTTTTCCGCCGGAGGTGCCGCGACCGCGGTGCACAACCTGATCCTGCGGGTCGGCGCGCTCAACGCCTTCGCCGAAATCGGCCGGGACCGCTACCGCCCCGTGACCCCGGAGGGGATGATCCTCATGGCGCCCGATGTCGTCATACTGTCCGAAAAGGAACTGCCGTCCTTCGGAGACGTCGCGGGCCTCTGGAAGGACTATCCGGGCATCGGCCTGACCCCTGCCGGCCGCGACGGCAATATCGTCATCATGCGCGAGCTGCACGTGCGGTCCGATGCCGCGTCGAGCGGCATCGCCAGCAAAGCCCTGTCGCAGGCGCTGAACGAGATGTTCGAATGAGCATCGCCAGCAGTTCGGCGCCCGCGCGGCCCGTCGACCGCGTTCCCCTGTTCGCGGCGATCGTCGCATCGTGTCTCGTCGCGACCTTCTTCGCCTCCGTGGCGATCGGCGCGGTGTCGCTCTCCCTCGGCGACGTGCTGCGCGCCATCGTCACGCGGTTCGGCTCAACCGCCATCAGCCCCGCCGAGGCGCTGAACGAGGCGGTCGTCTGGGATCTTCGCCTCGCGCGCGTGCTCACCGCGATGATCGTCGGGGCGAGCCTGGCGACGTGCGGCGCGGCCATGCAGGGCCTGTTCGGCAATCCGCTCGCCGATCCGGGCATTGTCGGCGTGTCTAGCGGCGCTTCGCTGGGCGCCATCATGGTCGTGGTGCTCCAGATCTCGACCTTCGGCATGTGGACGCTGCCGATCGGGGCGTTCCTCGCGGGAACCGGCACGACCTTCATCATCTATGCGCTTGCGCGGCCGGGGCAGGAGGGCGGCGACAATTCCAAGCTGCTGCTGGTCGGCATCGCGGTCAACGCGATCGGCGGCGCCTTTGCCGGCTACCTGACCTATCTGGCGACGATGGAGCAGCTCCAGAGCCTGACCTTCTGGTCCATGGGCTCCCTGTCGTCGGCCAAATGGATCACCGTCTCCATCTCCGCCCCGCTGGCCATCGTCGGCATCGGGCTGCTCTACCGCTGGTCGCGCCCGCTGGACCTTCTGGCGCTCGGCGAACGGCAGGCGCGGCATCTGGGGGTCGACGTCACGGTGCTTCGACGCAAGCTGATCTTCGTGACGGCCCTGCTGGTCGCCGCGGCGGTGTCCTTCAACGGCACGATCGGCTTCGTCGGCCTCGTGGTGCCGCATCTGTTCCGGCTGATGATCGGCCCCGCGCACCGGCTGCTGATCCCGTTCTCGGCCGCGGGCGGCGCGCTTCTCGTCATGCTGGCCGATCTCGCGGCGCGCACGCTCGACCCGCCCTCGGAAGTGCCGATCGGCGTCATCATGGGTTCGCTCGGTGGGCCGTTCTTCCTCTGGATGATCTATCGCAGCCGCAAATTCGGGATCGCCCAGACATGATCGAGGTCGATGACGTGACCGTCACCGTCGAGGGACGCAATCTCCTCGAGAACGTCTCAGCCGTCTGCCTGCCCGGAACGCTGACCGCGCTGGTCGGGCCGAACGGCGCGGGCAAGTCGACGCTGCTGTCCGTGATCGCGGGCGACCGCAAGGGCACGCGCGGCACCGTCATGCTCGCCGGCCGCGACGTGGCCTCCTATTCGGTCAGGGATCTAGCGCAGATACGCTCGGTTTTCCCGCAGGGCTCGGTGATCCGCTTCGGCTACACCGTGGAGGAAGTCGTGGCGATGGGACGTGCATTCCGCGATCTTCCCCCGGAAGACGACCAGCGCGCCGTGTTCGACGCGATGGTCGCCTCCGAGGTCGATCACATGGCGTTCCGCAACGCGCAGACGCTGTCGGGCGGCGAGCAGGCGCGAACGACATTCGCCCGCGTGGTCGTGCAGGCGACCCCGATCGTCCTGCTCGACGAGCCCACGGCGGCGCTCGACCTGCGGCACCAGGAGAAGGTTCTGGCGGCTGCGAGGGACATGGCCCGTGCGGGAGCGACCGTGGTGGCTGTCCTTCACGACCTCAATCTCGCGGCGGCCTATGCCGACAAGGTGGTGCTGCTCGAAAACGGAAGGGTGGCCGCGGACGGCACCCCGTGGGACGTGCTGCGCCAGGACCTGATCGAGACCGTCTACCGCCAGGACGTGCGGATCCTCGAACATCCCGTCCGCGGCTGCCCCGTCGTCCTCACCACCTGAACACGGAGAAAACGATGACCTGCACCCTTCTTCGCGCCGATGTGGCGGCAACGCTCAAGCGCGAGCACGAGGCGGCCAGGGCGATGCGTGCCGCGCGCGCGGCGCGGCCCCCGGCGGCCGACGGGCAACCGGCCCACAAGCTCGACTTCCGCACCTCGGAGATCCACCGCACGAGCTACCTGTCCATCGGCCCGCGAATGGGTCGATTCCTGTACAACACCGCCCGCGCGGTCGGCGCCCGCAACATCGTCGAGTTCGGCACGTCCTTCGGAATCTCGACCATGTATCTGGCCGCGGCTGCCGAAGACACCGGCGGCAGGGTGACCGGGTCCGAGTTCCATCCCAACAAGGCGGAGAAGGCACGGACGAACCTCGCGGATGCGGGTCTGGCCGACCGCGCCGCGATCAGGGTTGGCGACGCGCGCGAGACTTTGGCCGATCTGGAGGGACCCGTCGATCTGCTGTTCCTGGACGGAGCCAAGGACCTCTATATCGACATCCTGAAGATGCTCGAGGACAGGCTGCGCCCCGGAGCGGCGGTCATCTGCGACAATGCCGACCACCTGCCGCAGGACGAGGGTTTTCTGCCTTATGTCGGCGATACGAACCCGCGCTATCTCACCACGCTCCTCGGCTTCCACAAGGGTCTGGCGAGCTATTCCATCGTCCTGTCCTGATCAGAACGGCCGTCCGCCGCGAAACGCAATACCTGAAAGCAAAACGGGACGGATCAGCATCCGCCCCGTTGCTTTCTTCATCCGCAGATCAGAAGCGGCTGGTCATGCCGAGATAGTAGCGCCGGCCATCGATATAGTCGTTGTCGAAGGTGACGTTGCCGACATTGTAGACGCCGAAATGCGCCTGCACGTGATCGTTGAACGTGTAGTTCATGCCGATATCGAAGACGAAGTGGTCCGGCACGCGCGACGTGTTGGAATCGAAGGTCTCGCTGCGGTACTGCGCCTTGCCCCAGACGTTCAGCGCATCGGTGGCATTCCAGTCGAGGCCCAGATTGGCGACGTGCACGGGCAGGTTGTTGAAGCGCTGCCCGACATTCGTGCCCTTGGTGATGCGGCTGTCGGCATAGGTGTAGTTGAGCGAGACATCGACCGCGCTGACGGGGAAGTCGAGCGTCACCTCGACGCCGTTCAGCTCGGCCGCGTCGCGGTTGACATATTGCGCGATGTACTGGCGTCCCCGGCAGGTCAGCCCGACGAGATCCTCGCAGATGCGCTCGCGGTCGATCTTGTTCCTGAACCGCGTGTGATAGGCGGTCACGCCGAGCTGGAAGCCGAGATCGCTCATCCAGACGACGCCGACCTCGTAATTGGTGCTCTCCTCGGGCTTGAGGTTGGTGTTGCCCTGATCCCAGCCCCTGCCGCCGCCGGCCGGCTCGATGATGTTGTCGTCGGCCTGCTTCAGCTGCGGGACCTTGTAGCCGCCGCTCATGCCGCCTTTCACGATCACCGACTGCGAGACGTCCCAGACGCCGTAGAGCCGGGGCGTGAAGTGCGACCCGTAGCGCTCGTTGTGGTCGTATCGAAGGCCAACCGTCGCAGTGAAATTGTCCAGTATATGCCAGTTGTCCTCGCCGAAGACCGCTGCATTCCACCGCGTCATGATCGGGTCGATGCCGTCCGGAAGCCGAAGTGGCGAATGGCGGGTGACCTCCGAGCGGAAGTCGCCGCCGACCGTCAGGTCGTGCCGGCCGAAGGTGAGGCTCGTCTTGCTGTTCAGGTTGAGCTGGCTGTAGCCGGAAACATTCGCGCCGTTGACGAAGCCGACATCCTCGTAATTGACGAACGAGTTCGTCTCGTAGCCGTTGCCCCAGCGCAGGCGGTGGGTGAGGCTGTAGTTCATGCGCTCGATCCCGATGCCGCCGCTGGTGCCGCTGCTCGATTCCGAATCGTACCTGTTGCGCGCGATCTCCAGCGCTGCATCCCGGTTCTCGCTGATGCGCCAGCTCAGCTTTCCGCCGAGATTGTTGCGCCCCACGTCCTGGACGGAGCGGTCCGTCAGAAGGTGGTCGAACCGGTTGTGCAGCGAGCCGTAGAGGGTCAGGCCCAGCATGTCGGGGATAAGCGGACCGCTGGCATAGAAGCGGCCCTCGTAGGAGCTTCCGTCGTCACTGTTTTCATAGATCGTCGTGCCGCCGGTGATCGTACCGGTCCAGACGTCGGAGACGGGCTTGGTGATGATGTTGATGACGCCGCCCAATGCCGCCGTACCGTAAAGCGACGACATCGGCCCGCGGATGATCTCGATACGCTCGATGGCCGATGGCGGCGGCAGGTGGCTCGTGCCCACGCCGACGCCGAAGCCGTTATAGGTCGCCTCGTTGGAGTTGCCGACCGGCCGGCCGTCGACCATCGTCAGCACGTAGGTCTCGCCCATGCCGCGCATGGAAATGGAGGGGGAACCGGATTTTGCGGATGTCGTGCCCAGCACCACGCCGGGAACGTCGCGCAGGATGTCCGCAATCGAAGCGTAGGGCTTCGAATTGATCTCTTCGGCGTCGATGACGGTGACCGTCGCCGGCGCCTCGGGGATCGTCTGCGCATTTCCCGTCGCGGTCACGACGAGCGTTTCCAGCAAGGTCGATTTGCCCTGCTTGCGTTTCTTTTCCAGCTCCGCGTCGTCCACTTCCTGTTCCTGGGCGAAGGAAGTGCTTGTCATGCCCGGCACCGCGATGCCGAGCGGCACGCTCAGCATGGCGAACTGCAGGATCGTGCTGGTGGTGCCACCCCAAAACTTGTTCATTTGCCTTTTCCTGTTCCTGAACACGCGGATCAGTCCGCAGCCAACTGATCTGGCCGTCGACAAGCACCTGCTTCCCCGGTCGGGTAGGCCTTTGGGCTTGTCGGAGAGAGGACTGGCTCAGGCTGGAAAAAGCGGCGGTGACAGCACGACCGACGAGTGAAGTCTCCTCTGCACTATCTCGTCATCGAAACATATTCCTGCCGCCGGACGGAGGTCGGTTCGCAGAAACATGAATGCGCTTATCAAGATTTTGACAGAGGTCGTCAACCCCTTGAAAGCATGTCTGATGTTGCACTCGCGGCGCAGGCGATCGACGCCTGAGGAGTGGCGGAACTGACAAGCCGTTCTGGAAAACGGTCATTTGGGCACCCACCGGAAAATTCTGCGTGACATGCGCCCCGGGCTTTGCCAAATAGGGGGACGATGAGAGACAGGGGCGCTCGCTGAAAGGCGGGCTGAGAAGCACCCTTCGAACCTGAACCGGATAATGCCGGCGGAGGGAGTCGCTCGGGGCTTCCCGGTTGTCCGCTGACGCTCCTTGCATCCTGCTCCGCCCGGAAGGAGCAAGATGACCAACGCACCCAGCCCCGCGAACTTGTTGGCCGCGATGCGCCGCGAACAGCCGCTTGTTCACTGCATCACCAATTTCGTTGCCATGAATGTCGCCGCCAACGTGCTGCTGGCCGCGGGCGCCTCTCCGGCGATGATCCATGCCGAAGCGGAAGCGGGCGAATTTGCCGCCATTGCCGGCGCGCTGACCGTCAATATCGGAACGCTCTCGCCGGACTGGCTTAAGGGTATGCAGGTTGCGGCGCAGGCGGCGACGGCGGCCGGCCGGCCCTGGATACTCGATCCCGTCGCGCATTACGCAACGACGTTCCGGCGCGAGGCCACCGCAAGCCTTCTGGCGCTCTCGCCGACGATCATCCGGGCCAACGCGTCCGAGATCATTGCGCTCGCCGGCAGCGCGAGCCGGGGGCGAGGGGTCGACAGCCGCGATTCCGTCGCGGCGGCCGAGGATGCGGCACGACTTCTTGCCGCGCGCCACAAATCGGTCGTCGCCGTCACCGGCGTCACCGATTTCGTGACCGACGGCGATCGTGCCGTGCGCATCGCCGGCGGTTCTGCCCTGATGCCGCAGGTCACGGCCCTCGGTTGCGCGCTGACCTGTCTGGTCGGCGCCTTCGCGGCAGTCTCGCCGCGAGACGGCTTCGAAGCCGCGGTGGCGGCGCTGGCCTTCTACGCGTTGGCGGGCGAGCGGGCGGCGGTTCAGGCGGACGGCCCCGGCTCCTTCGCGTGGCGCTTCCTCGACGCGCTCGCGGCGGTCGACGAGCCTGCACTCGCGGCGGAAGCGCGGATCTCGCCGGCATGAAACCCGCCTTCGACCTCACCCTCTATCTCGTGCTCAATCCCTCGCTTTGCGCGGAAACCGGCATTGTCGGGACGGCGGTCGCCGCGGCGGAAGCCGGCGCGACAATGGTGCAACTGCGCGACAAGACCGCTTCGGCGGACCGGTTGATCGCGACCGGCAGGGCGTTGAAGGAGGCGCTTGCCGGGACGGGCACGCTGCTCGTGGTCAACGACAGCGCGGAGGCCGCGATCGCCATAGGCGCCGACGGGCTGCATATCGGACAGGACGACATGAGCGCGGCCACCGCCCGCGCCTTGATCGGGCCCGACATAATCCTCGGCCTGTCGGCGGAGAGCGAGGAACTGGCGTCCGCGGTCGATCCCGATGTCGTCGACTATGCGGGCCTTGGCCCGGTCTTCGCCACGCCGAGTAAACCGGACCACAAATCCCCCATCGGCATGGCCGGCCTGACGCGTCTGGTTGCGGCCTGTCCGGTTCCGGCCGTCGCCATTGGCGGGCTGAAGGCCGAGCATGCCCCGGCCGTGTTCAAGGCAGGCGCGCGCGGAATGGCCGTCGTCTCGGCCATCTGCGGCACGCCCGATCCCGGCGCGGCAACGCGGGCGATCATCGCGGCTATCGGAGGTCGCCGGCCATGATCCGCAACGTCCTCAGCATCGCCGGCTCGGACCCTTCGGGCGGCGCGGGCATCCAGGCCGATCTCAAGACATTTTCGGCGCGCGGCGTCTACGGCATGGCCGTCCTGACGGCCCTGACAGCGCAGAACACCCGCGGCGTATCGGGCATTCATCTGGTTCCTCCCGACTTCGTCACCAGCCAGATCGAGGCGATTTTCGCCGATATATCTGTGGATGCGGTCAAGATCGGCATGATCGCGACGGCCGCCATCGCAGAAGCCTTCGCAACCACGCTGGCGCGGCATGCAGGCGTTCCCGTTGTCCTCGATCCCGTCATGGTGGCGAAGGGCGGGGCATCCCTGCTCGATCCGGACGCGGTTGCCGCGCTGAAGAGCAGATTGCTGCCGATGGCGACCATCGTCACGCCGAATCTGCCGGAGGCGGCGGCGCTGCTGGACGTGCCGGTTGCAGGAAGGCGGGACGAGATGGCGACGCAGGCGAGGCGGCTCCTCGACCTCGGCGCCGGGGCGGTCCTGCTCAAGGGAGGTCATCTCGATGCGCCGCAAAGTCCTGACGTGCTGGTGACGCATTCGGAGATCGTCTGGCTCGAAGCCGACCGCACATTTACCGCCAATACCCACGGCACCGGCTGCACGCTTTCGAGCGCGCTCGCGGCCGAACTGGCCAAAGGCACGGCTCTGCCTGCGGCCGCGCGAGCAGCAAAGTCATTCCTGACCGGCGCAATCGCCGAGGCCGACCGGCTCTCGGTGGGGTCGGGTCACGGGCCCGTCCATCACTTCCACGATTTCGCATCAGGAGAACAAGCTTCATGACGACACCGATCAACGAGCAGACGGTTCTGGTGACAGGCGCGGGACGGGGCCTGGGCGCGGCAATCGCCGAAGCCTTCGGCCGCGAGGGCGCGAAGGTCGCGATCAACTATCGATCGAGCCGCGATGGAGCCGAGCGGCTTGCCGAACGGTTGGGATCGCGCGTGAAAGTGTTTCAGGCGGATATACGCGACTCCGGCCAGGTCGAGCGGTTGGTGGCCGAGGTCACCGAAAGCCTGGGCGCGCCGACGACCCTCATCCACAATGCGCTCGCGGATTTTTCCTTCAACGGCGACGCCCGATCGAAGCTCGATGCCCTGTCCTGGGGAGAGGTGGCGGCGCATTTCGACACCGCCGTCAAAGGCGCGCTCAACCTGATCCGCGCGGGCCGACCGGCCATGGCGGCGGCTGGCTACGGGCGCATCGTCACCATCGGCACCAATCTTTTCCAGAACCCCGTCGTGCCTTATCACGACTATACCGCCGCCAAGGCGGCGCTGCTTTCGCTGACCAGGACGGCCGCGGCCGAACTCGGGCCCTTGGGGATCACCGTGAACATGGTCTCGGGCGGCCTCCTTCGGACCACCGACGCCAGCGCCGCCACCCCGGAAGCCGTTTTCGACCTGATCGCCGCCAATACGCCGCTGCGCCGCGTAACCACGCCGCAGGAGGTCGCGGATGCCGTTCTCTTCTTCGCCAGCCCCTGGGCCCGCGCCGTCACCGGGCAGAACCTCGTTGTGGATGGAGGCCTGGTCTTCAACTGAACCGCCACTGCCTCCGCAGCAAAGGTGACGCCGAAGTCCTTGGAAATCAACGGTTTCTTATGAAATCAGCGGCCTGGGAAGGACTTGGTGGGTGATGTAGGGATCGAACCTACGACCCGCTGATTAAGAGTCAGCTGCTCTACCAACTGAGCTAATCACCCACCGGGGCAGGGCGACGTATCGCCTTGCAGGTGTGCGCCTATAGCGGCTGCCGGGCGGCCTGTCCAGCCTCAACGACACGATTGTCTCATATCGCGCGCGGCAAGCGCGTCCATCAGCAGTAGCGCTCGGGACCGCGGTTCTGCATTTCGTTGTAGCGGTCGCCATGGGCGAAGCCGCAGGGCAGGATTTCCTCGATCTCGGCCATTTCGGCAGCGGTCAGCACCATATCGCCGGCGGGCGCCCAGTCGGCGACATGTTCGGCCGTGCGTGTCCCGGGGATGGGGATCACATGCGGGGCGCGGTTCAGCAGCCAGGCAAGCGCCAGCGAAGCCGTCGAGACGCCGCGCTCGCGCGCATGGGCGGCGAAGCGCTCGGCGTAGATCCTGTTGAAGCGCCAGTTCTCTTCCGAGAAGCGCGGGTTGTCGCGGCGGAATTCGTGCTGCGGGAAGGTCGCGGGATCGGGCATCACGTCGGTGAATACGCCGCGCCCCAGCGGCGAGAAGGCGACGAAGGCGGCGCCAAGGTCCTCGCAGGCTTTCAGCAGGCCGAGCTCGGGCAGGCGGGTCCACAGCGAATATTCCGATTGCACCGCCGCGATGGGATGTACCGTGGCGGCACGGCGCAGCGTGCCGGGCGACACTTCGGAGAGGCCGATGCTGCCGATCTTTCCCTCTTCCTTGAAGCGCACCATCGTCTCCATGACGCCTTCGATCGGCAGGGCCTGCTCGCGCCGGTGCAGGTAGAAGAGCTCGACATGGTCGACGCCCAGCCGCCGCAGCGAGGCTTCCAGCGATTCGCGCAGGTGTTCCGGCGAGTTGTTGAAGCGCCGCTCGGGATTGCGTGTGTTCCCCGCCTTCGTGGCGATGGAGAAGCGGCCGGGATGGCGCCTGATATAAGTGCCGATGAACTCTTCCGAAACCCCCATCCCGTAGATGTTGGCGGTGTCGAGATGGGTGATGCCCTGGTCCCAGGCGGCGTCGAGCGCGCGATGGCTGGTCGCCTCGTCCGTCGGGCCGTAGAAGCCGCCGAAGCTCATGCAGCCGAACGCGATCGCGCCGATTTCGGGGCCGTCGCGGCCGAGGCGTCGCTTCATCATCGATCTCTCCTTCAGGTGGGGACGGTCCGAAATAGGTGATACGGCCGCTCTGCGAAACCCTCGACCTTACATGTCCGGCACGTCCGGGCGGCGGCGGACGCGGCCGAAGGTATAGCCGGTCTCGACCGCCTTGCTGCCGAATTTTTCCCGCAGCGCATCCATCGCGCCTTCGGCCATGGCGCGCTTGCGGGCCTGCGTGTCGATCAGATCGGCCGGATCGGCGCGCTCCGGGTCGGTGAGGTCGCTGACGCCGATGCCGATCAGGCGATAGCGGGTGCCGTCCGCCTCCTTGCGCAGCAGCTCCAGCCCGGTCTGGAAGATACGGTCGGCAAGGCGGGTCGGATCCGCGAGCTGGCGGTTGCGCGTGCGGATGCGGAAATCCTGGCTCTTGAGCTTCAGCACCACCGTGTGCCCGGCCAGCCCGCCCTTCTTGAGCCGCGCCGAGACGCGTTCGGAAAGGTTGCGCAGGATGGGAACGAGGTCTTCCATCGTGGCGAGGTCGGTGTCGAAGGTGGTCTCGGAGGACACGCTCTTGGCGTCATGGCCGGGGTCCACGCGGCGCTCGTCCTGTCCGCGCGAGAGATGGTAGAGGCGCTGGCCCATGGAGCCGTAGCGGCGCATGAGGTCGGACAGTTCCATCTGCTGGAGCTGCCTTATGGTGCGGATGCCGTCGCGTGCCAGCACCTCCGCGAAAGCCTTGCCCACGCCCCAGATCAGCGTGACGGGCTGGCCGGCGAGGAACTCCACGGCCTCCGCGCGGCCTATGGCCGAGAAGCCGCGCGGCTTGTTCATGTCGGAGGCGATCTTGGCGAGGAACTTGCAGTAGGAGAGGCCGACCGAGACGGTAATGCCGATCTCGCGCTCGACGCGGCGGGCGAATTCGCCCATCACCAGCGCCGCCGGGCGGCGATGCAGGCGCGCGGTGCCGGAAAGGTCGAGGAACGCCTCATCGATGGAAAGCGGCTCCACCAGCGGCGTCAGCGCCTGCATCATGGCGCGCACCTCGCGGCCGACGCGGACATATTTTTCCATGTCGGGCTTGATGACGATGGCCTCGGGGCAGGCTTCCAGCGCCTTGAACATGGGCATGGCCGAGCGCACGCCGCGAATGCGCGCAATGTAGCAGGCGGTGGCGACGACGCCGCGCTTGCCGCCGCCGACGATGACGGGCTGGTCGCGCAGCTCGGGCCGGTCGCGTTTCTCGACAGCGGCATAGAAGGCATCGCAATCGACATGGGCGATCGCGAGGTCGTAGAGCTCCGGGTGGCGCGTCACGCGCGGGCTGCCGCAGGAATCGCAGCGACGCCCCGGACCCTCCTGGAGAGCGAGACAGTCGCGGCAGAAACCATGCTCCGGATTGGTGACTGTCATGGCAAGCGCCGGGACATGAAAGGAGACGGGATTGTAGTTTGGCGGTCTGCCTGCGGCAAGCGGCGCCTACAGCCCGAGCCGTTCCACGATCAGCGGCTTCGCCTCGCGCCAGTCCTCGACCACATTGAAATAGGGCTCCGGCGCGGGCAGGAGCTTGCGCAGCGAATTGTCCGCCATCAAATGAAAGAGATGGGCATCCGGGACATATTGGTGGGCGGAGACGAGGTTGCGGGGCTGGTCGTCCACGAAGGCGACGGGACGCTCGCTGTCGCCGCGCAGACGGGCAATCGCCGGGCCTTTTTCCATCTCAACGGTGAGCAGGGGGTAGGAGAGGCCCAAGGCGTTGAGATGATCGCGGCGGATGTCGCGGAACCGGTGCGGCATCGCCGTCAGCATCACGATCTCGGCCTGCGCGCCCAGATCGCCCAGGACTTCCGCCGCGCCTTCGGTGACCGTCTGCCAGTCCGCCTGGAAATTGAAGAATTCCTCGACAAGCTCCCGCACCGCGATGCGGTCCAGCACCTCGCCGCTGTCGCGGTGGGTGATGTTGCCGGCAAGGCGGAAGTCGCCGAGCTTCAGGGCGAAGCCGCGCTGGTCGAGGAAGCGGGGGAAGGGGCGGATGAATTCCAGCACCACGTCGTCCACGTCGAGGACGATCAGCGGGCGGGGATCATGCGACAGTTCGGAAATCTGCCGCTCGGTTTCGGGGTCGAGGCTCATGGCTGGATATCGAAACGCGAATCGCCGCCGGGCAGGGCGCCGAGTGCCGCGGTGACGCTGGCGGGGTCGCGGCCGGTGGCCTGCGCGAAGGCGAGCAGCGTGGGCTCATGCGCGGCGATGAACTGGAGCACGCCGGCGAGGAAGCCCGGCTCGCGTGCGGCATTGCGGATGTCGGACGCCTCGATCCCGGTGATGGAGAGGAAGCGCGGCAGCAGCACCGCGTCCGCCGCCATGAAGCCCAGCGCGGCGATGGCGATGTCCTCGGCGGCAGCGCGGTCGATGGCGCGTGAAGGTCTGTTCATGGCGAAAGCCGCTCCTGTTGCCGTGCAGCGATACAGGCGGGACGATGCCGTCGCAAGGCTGGGCGCAGATGCCGGGCAGGCGGCGATGAAATTTGTTCGGTCCGGTTTGCCTTTCATCAATCAAATGAGCGTATCTTCCAAGATGATGCGCTATGTAAATTCTCCCAGCGCTGACCATGGGGCGGACGGATGCCTAAGAAAGTGATGATCGTCGAGGACAATGAGCTCAACATGAAGCTCTTCCGCGACCTCATCGAAGCAAGCGGCTACGAGACGCTGCGCACGCGCAATGGTCTCGAGGCGCTGGACCTTGCGCGTCTGCACAAGCCCGACCTGATCCTGATGGACATCCAGCTTCCGGAGGTTTCCGGGCTGGAGGTGACAAAATGGCTCAAGGAAGACGACGAGCTCCACGCGATCCCCGTCATCGCCGTCACCGCCTTCGCCATGAAGGGCGACGAGGAACGCATCCGCCAGGGCGGCTGCGAGGCCTATATCTCCAAGCCGATCTCCGTCCCGCGCTTCATCGAAACCATCAAGTCCTATCTCGGGGATGCCTGATGACCGCACGCATCCTCGTCGTTGACGACATTCCCGCCAATGTGAAGCTGCTCGAAGCGCGGCTGCTGGCGGAATATTTCGACGTGCTGACCGCCACCAACGGGCCGGACGCGCTGGAGACCTGCGAGAACGGCAAGGTCGATGTCGTGCTGCTCGACGTGATGATGCCGGGCATGGACGGTTTCGAGGTCTGCCGGCGGCTGAAGGGCGATCCCGCCACGTCGCACATTCCGGTGGTGATGGTGACGGCGCTCGACCAGGTGACCGATCGCGTGCGCGGGCTGGAGGCCGGCGCAGACGATTTCCTCACCAAGCCGGTCAACGACCTGCAGTTGATGACGCGGGTGAAGAGCCTCGTGCGGCTCAAGATGCTCACCGACGAGCTGCGCCTGCGCGCCTCCACGACGCGCAATATCGGCATCGAGGAACTCTTGGCGCGCGGCGCCGTATCGACGGCCGAGCGCGCGCTGGTGCTGCTGGTGGACGAGAACACCTCCTCGTCCGAGCGCATCGCCAGGATGCTGCGCGGCAGCGTCGACCTCACCGTGATGGCCGATCCGCAGGCCGCCTTCTTCGAGGCAGCCGAGAAGCCCTATGAATGCGTGATCGTGTCGTCGCGCTTCGCCGATTACGACCCGCTGCGCCTGTGCTCGCAGATCCGGTCCTTCGACCATACGCGCTTCGTCCCGATCATATTGCTGGCCGATCAGGGCGAGGAGGAGCGGGTCATCCGCGGCCTCGACCTCGGGATCAACGACTATCTCACCCGGCCTATCGATCCGCAGGAGCTGGTGGCGCGGCTGCGCACGCAGGTGAAGCGCAAGCGCTACAACGACCATCTGCGCTCGTCCGTGACCCAGACGATCGAGATGGCGGTGACCGACCCGCTGACGGGCCTGCACAACCGCCGCTATCTCGACAGCCATCTCGAGACGCTGTTCGACCGCGCCGTGGCGCGCCGCCGGCCGCTCTCGGTGATGATCACCGACATCGACCGCTTCAAATCGATCAACGACACCTACGGCCACGATGCGGGCGACAAGGTGCTGAAGGAATTCGCCGCGCGACTGCGCAAGAACGTGCGCGGCATCGACCTGTCCTGCCGCTTCGGCGGCGAGGAGTTCGTGGTCGTCATGCCCGACACGGACGGCACGATCGCGGGGAAGGTGGCCGAGCGCATCCGCGCCGAGATCGCCGCGCGTCCCTTTACCATCGGAAGCGATGGCCGCGTGGTGAACGTCACCGTCAGCGTGGGCGTTTCCACGCTCCTGCGCCCGCGCGATACGGCCGCCGACATGATGAAGCGCGCGGACGTCGCGCTTTATGAAGCAAAGTCCTTGGGCCGCAACCGCGTGGTTGCTAAGGCTGCCTGATCATAAGAAGAACAATTGAATACTGACATTGCCGTGGTGACAGTCGCGCGATGTTTACCTTGTTCTAGGGAAGCGCGCCATGTAGTTAAGAAATGGTTGCTTTTGAACAGGGCTTGCGCAACTATCGCTGTGGACGGATGCCTTCGGCATTCTTGAATACCCCATGGCACTCAGGTCCGCCGCATCTCCTGGGACGTGGGGTTGGCCGGCCGGCTCTGGCATATAGTGGCCTCCTCGTACCGCTTGCCAGTCGCCGGCCGGCCCCCGATCCACGTTGCCGGGGGAACGGGCTCAAAAACGAAAAACGCCGCCTCGAGGGCGGCGCTCTTCGTTTCGAGAGCAATTCCAGCAAAAGTGCGCAGCGGTTTTGCGTCCGGAATTGCGTAAACAAGGAGATGGAGCATTGCCGCGAAGCGGAAATGCTCCAGAAGCGAGGATTACTTGATCTTCGCTTCCTTGAAGTCGACATGCTTCTTCGCGATCGGGTCGTATTTCCGCATGCTCATCTTCTCGGTCATGGTGCGGCTGTTCTTCTTCGTGACGTAGAAGAAGCCGGTGTCGGCGGTCGAGAGCAGCTTGATCTTGATGGTTGTAGCCTTGGCCATTTTCGTTGTCCGTCTGCAATTGGAGTGGAAGCCGCTTCGACGGGAAATCTCGGCCCGGCCGCGGGAAACTCGCGCGGAGACATAAACAAGGGCGCGGGAAAGTCAAGTCCGCGCCGGACGACGCCCCAGCCTGCCGAGGGCGACGAGGATGTAGAGGGCGAAAAAGATCGCCAGCGCATGGGCGAATCCGTCCACGCCCATCACATCCATGCCGAGGCCGATCGCCTGCGGCCCGACCAGCATGCCGATGCCGTAGCAGAGAACGAAGGCCGCATTGGCGGACGCCAGGTCGCGGCCCGACAGTTGCGAGCCGAGATGGGCGAGGCCGATGGTGTAGAGGCCGGCCACCACGCCGCCCCAGATGAAGAACATGGCGGCCGTCAGGTGCCAGTTGTCGCGGATGAAGGGCAGCGCGATCATGCCCGCCAGCCCGATGGCCGCGCAGGCCGCCAGCAGCAGGCGGCGGTCGCGCATGCGGTCCGACAGGAAGCCGAGCGGCACCTGGAGCAGCACGTTGCCGAGCCCGATCATGGTGAGGAGCAACGCCGCGTCGGCTTCGGAATAGCCGACGCGGGTGCCGTAGATCGGGAAGAGCGCGAAGCCGCCCGTCTCGACGGCGCCGAACACCAGCACCGCCGCCGTGGCCGTCGGCACCATGAATATGTAAGGGAAGATGTTGCCGCTTCCGTAGTGGCCCGGTCCGGAAATATTCGGGCTCTGCCGGATCGCCGCGGCGATGGGTATCGCCGATGCGGCGATCAGCGCGACGGCGACCCCGAACGGCGCGAAGCTGGTGCTGCCAAGTTGCGCGAAGAGCCAGGGACCGATGGCGAAGCCCAGCGACAGGCAGGTGGCATAGACGCCCAGCACCATGCCGCGCCGCGCCGGCGGCGCGGAGCTGGTGATCCAGAATTCCGACAGGATGAACAGGACCGTCAGCGAGATATGCAGCACCGCGCGCAGCGGGATCCAGAGCCAGAAGCTTTCGATGAAATAGAAGCCGGCGAAGGCGGCGCCGCCGCAGGCGATCATCACCAGCATGGTCGCGGCGACGCCGAGGCGCGAGGCCAGCGGAATCGCCAGCGGGGCGGCGGCGATGGAGGCGATGCCGGCGATCGCCGTGTTCAGCCCGATCATCGTCGCGGAATGGCCGCGCTGTTCCAGAATCACGCTGAGAAGCGGCACGCCGAGGCCGATGGCGATGCCGACGACGCTGATGGCGGCGACCGCGGCGGCGATCGACAGCCAGCGCATCTCCTCCGGCCTTTCGGGGTGTGAGCGGTCTGCGGACATGGGGATCAGAGCGGAATGCGTTGCATACGTCCGTGGAGCAGGCGGTAGAACGGCGCGACGCCGCCGCCCGGCGACAGTTCGGGGTCCTCGGACAGGCGCTTTTCCAGATCGTCGAGCACGATGCGGGTGATCATCGGAATGTCCGCCTGTCTTGCTTCCCGGATCGGCAGCCACATGAGGGTTTCGAGCTCGCCCGTCGGCCCGCCGTCGGGCAAGGTGAGCGCCACGTCGTCGCGCCATGCGGCGAGGAAGCGCGTATCGAAGCGGCGGACGCGGCCGGGCGGAGTGACCGCGCGGGCGACGAAGCGCAGCCGGTCGAGCGTGGGGCGGATCCCGTGATCGGCAAATCCCTGCCAGTCCGGCCGGCGCGTCGCGAACGGCCCCGGCGTGCCGATGAGCAGGCCGGCTTCCTCATAGGTCTCGCGCAGCGCCGACAGCGCGATGGCGCGGGCGCGGGCGGCGCTGTCGCGCAGCGTCGGGCCGACCATCCGGGCTTCCTCGGCCGGGTGCAGGCCCGATTCCACCGCGATCCTGCTGTCGGCGGGGTCGGTGCGTCCGCCGGGGAAGACGAATTTTCCGGGCATGAAGGTGTGGCTGGCATGGCGGCGCCCGAGCAGGACGCGATACTGCCCGCCGCTGCGGTCGAGCAGGATCAGGGTCGCGGCGTCGCGCGGGCGCAGCGAACCCTTGCCGAGCGCGAAATCGCGGTTCTCCACGCGGTCGATATCGGCGCGCGTGAGACCTTCGAGGTCGGTCTGCCCGCTCATGCGTCCTGTTGTTCCGGATGGGTCTCGACGATATCGGCTTCGCCGCCGAAGCCGTGCATGTACAGCGCCCATTGCAGCCCCACCATCGCGCCCTTGACAGGCTGGAGCAGGGCGAGCGAGCCGGCGATGGTGATGGGAACCCAGATGGCGAGGTGCTGCCAGGTGCTGAGCTCGAACATCATCTCCATGCCCATGAAGGCGCCCACCACGATGTGGCCGACGATGAAGATGACCAGATAGGCCGGCAGGTCGTCGGCGCGGTGGTGGCTGATCACCTCGCCGCAGACGGGGCATTCGTCCACCGTCTTCACATAAGCCCTGAACAGCCGGCCTTCGCCGCAATGCGGGCAGCGGCCGGTGAAGCCGCGCCACATGGATTCCATCACCGGACGGGCAGGCCTGCCCGTGTGATTCTCGCCGCCGAAATGGTCGATGCTCATGTGCCTTCATCTCCTCCGCTTTTGCGGGCGGGTGCGCGGGCGCGCGGCAGGCCGCCGCGCTTGCGCGATTTGTGGTAGGAGCGCGTCGCCCCCGGCATGGGCCGCGGCTCGCTCAGCATCTCGAACCGCATGGCTCCCGCCAGGGGCGCGATCTCCACCAGCCTGACCTCGACGGAATCGGCAAGGCGATATCCCTTGCCGCTGTCCTGGCCGACCAGTGCGCGCGCTGCTTCGTCGAATATATAGTAATCATCACCCAGCGATGACACCGGCACGAAGCCGTCCGCGCCATATTGCGGCAACTGGACGAAGAGCCCGGCTTTCGTCACCCCGGAGACGCGGGCGGCGAAGGTGTCGCCGACATGCTCGGCCAGATGGCCGGCGATGAGGCGGTCGACGGTGTCGCGCTCCGCGGCCATGGCGCGGCGTTCGCTCGCCGAGATGAGTGCGGCGATGTCCTCCAGCTCGTTCTCTTCCCTGCGCGTCAGCCCGTCGTCGCCGAGGTCGAGCGCGCCGATCAGCGCGCGATGGACGATGAGGTCGGAATAGCGGCGGATGGGCGAGGTGAAATGCGCGTAGCGGCGCAGGTTGAGGCCGAAATGCCCCAGATTCTCGGGCGAATAGACCGCCTGGCTCTGGCTGCGCAGCACGACCTCGTTGACCAGTTCCTCCTGCTCGGTGTCGGCCACCTGCGCGAGGATGCCGTTGAACTGGTCGGGCTTCATCTGCGCGCCGCGCGCCAGCGAGATGCCGATCGTGGAAAGAAATTCGCGCAGCGATTCCTGCTTGGCGAGCGAGGGCGCGTCATGGACGCGGTAGATCAGCGGCCGTCGCTTTCCCTCCAGCGTCTCGGCGGCGGCGACATTCGCCTGAATCATGAACTCCTCGATCAGCCTGTGCGCGTCGAGGCGGTCGGGAACCACCACGCGGTCCACGGTGCCGTCGGGCTTGAGCAGGATCTTGCGCTCGGGCAGGTCGAGTTCCAGCGGCTTGCGCGCCTCGCGGCCGCGCTTGAGCACCGCATAGGCGTCCCAGAGCGGGCGCAGCACGGTTTCCAGCAGCGGGCCGGTCTTGTCGTCGGGCGCGCCGTCGATGGCCGCCTGCGCCTGCGGATAGGCAAGCTTCGCCGCGGATTTCATCATCACGCGGTGGAAGCTGTGGCGCAGCTTGCGGCCGTCGGCGGCGAAGATCATCCGCACCGCCAGCGCCGGCCGGTCCTCGTTCTCGCGCAGCGAGCACAGGTCGTTGGAGATGCGTTCCGGCAGCATCGGCACGACGCGGTCGGGGAAATAGACCGAATTGCCGCGCTTGAGCGCCTCGCGGTCGAGCGCGCTGCCGGCGCGGATATAGGCCGCGACGTCGGCGATCGCGACGGTCGCGACCACGCCGCCGGGATTGGCCGGATCGGTGTCGGGCTCGGCATGGACGGCATCGTCATGGTCCTTGGCGTCGGCCGGGTCGATGGTGATCAGCGGCAGCTTCCGCCAGTCCTCGCGGCCGGCCATGGTGGCGGGCTTCGCGGCTTCCGCCTCGGCCAGCACCTCCTGCGGGAAGATGTAGGGAATGTCGTGCGCGTGGATGGCGATCATGGAGACCGCCTTCTCGCTGGTCAGCGAGCCGAGCACGGACAGCACCTTGCCCTTCGGCAGGCCGTAGCGGCCGGCGCGCGACGGCTCCACCTCGACCAGATCGCCGGGCTTCGCATCGCCGCGGAATTCGGCGTCGATGATCAGTTCGGGCTGGCGGCGTTCGACGGGCTCGAGCCGGAAGGAGCCGTCGCCGAGCTGGCGCAGCACGCCCAGCACGGCATCGCGGCGCTTCTCGAATATCTTCATCACCCGGCCCGTATAAAGCGGGGCGTTCGGGTCATCGCCGGGGAAGACCTTCGCCAGAACACGGTCGCCGATGCCGGGCACCGGCCCATTGCGCGACGGACGGATCAGCACGGTGGGCGTTGAACCGTTCTCGTCGCGCTGCTCGGCAGGCTGGCCGACGAGCAGGCCGTCGGGGTCGCGCGAGACGATATCGAGCACGACGACATGGGGCAGGGAGCCATGGCGCAGCAGCTTCTTGCCGCGCTTCTCCAGCAGGCCCTCGGCGGCCAGCTCGGCCAGCATGTCCTTCAGCCAGAGACGATTCTCGCCCTTGAGGCGGAAGGCGCGCGCAATCTCCCGCTTGCCGGATTCGCCGGGATTCTCCGCGATGAACTGGAGGATCGCCTCGCGGGTGGGGCGGTAATCCGGCTGCCCAGCGCCGGCGGGCGCCGCTTGCGGGCGTCCCGCGCCCCGGCTGCCGCGTCCCGAGATGCGCCTTGCCAAGATCGCCTATTCCTTCTGCTTCGCCGGGGTCGTCTTCTTAGTGCTCTTCGCCTTGGCGGCGGATGCCTTCTTCGCCGGAGCCTTCTTCGCCGACGCCTTCTTTCCACCCTTGGCCGATCCGGCCTTGGCGGCAATGAGCTCCAGCGCCTTTTCCACCGTCAGCGTGGTGGGCTCCGTGCCCTTGGGCAGGGTGGCGTTCACCTTGCCCCAGTTCACATAGGGTCCGTAGCGGCCGTCGCGCACGACGATCTTGCCGCCGTCGGGATGCTCACCGAGGTCGCGCAAGGCGGCCGCCGCGCCGCCGCCGCGATTGGCGAAGCGCGATTTCTTTTCCGCCAGCACGGTCACGGCGCGGTTGAGGCCGATGGAGAACACGTCCTCGATCGATTCCAGATTGGCATAGGTGCCGTCGTGCAGCACGAAGGGGCCGTAGCGCCCGAGCCCAGCCGAGATCATCTTGCCGGTCTCGGGATGCTTGCCCACGTCGCGCGGCAGCGACAGCAGGGCCAGCGCCTTCTCGTGGTCGATGTCCTCGGGCTTCCAACCCTTCGGCAGGCTGGAGCGCTTGGCCTCCTTGCCTTCGCCGCGCTGGAGGTAAGGGCCGAAACGGCCTGCCTTCAGCACGATCTCCTCGCCCGTATACGGGTCCTTGCCCAGCGAGCGGTCGCCGTTCTCGCCGCCATTGGCATCGCCGCCATTGGCGTCCTCGCCGAGCTGGCGCGTATAGCCGCATTCGGGATAGTTGGAGCAGCCGACGAAGGCGCCGAACTTGCCGAGCTTCAGCGACAGGTTGCCGGTGCCGCATTTGGGGCAGATGCGCGGGTTGGAGCCGTCCTCGCGCGGGGGGAACACCAGCGGCGCCAGCTCCTCGTTCAGCGCGTCGAGCACGTCGGTGACGCGCAGCTCCTTGGTCTCGTCCACGTCGTGCGAGAACTGCTTCCAGAACTCGCGCAGCACGTCCTTCCAGGAGAGCTTGCCGTCCGAGATCTCGTCCAGCTTCTCTTCCAGATCGGCGGTGAAGTCGTATTCCACGTAGCGGTCGAAGAAGTTCTCGAGGAAGGCCGTCACCAGCCGCCCGCGCGAATGCGGGATCAGGCGACGCTTGTCGATGACCACATATTCGCGGTCCTCCAGCGTCTTCAGCGTGGCGGCATAGGTGGAGGGGCGGCCGATGCCGAGCTCTTCCATCTTCTTGATGAGCGTGGCCTCGGTATAGCGCGGCGGCGGCTCGGTCGAGTGCTGCGTGGCGGTGATGCTTTCGCGCTTCAGCTTCTCGCCGCCGTTGATTTCCGGCAGGCGGCGGTTCTCCTCGTCCTCGGCGTCGTCTTCCTTCTGCTCGGTATAGGCGGCGATGAAGCCGTCGAAGCGGACGACCGAGCCCACCGCGCGCAGGCCGGCGGTGCGGGCGCCGTTCACCGCGTCGATCTCGACCGTCGTGCGCTCGATCTCGGCCGGGTTCATCTGGCTGGCAATGGCGCGCTTCCAGATCATGTCGTAGAGCCGGAACTGCTCGTCGTTGAGATGCGCGCGCACCGAAGCGGGCGTGCGGCCGAAGTCGGTCGGCCGGATCGCCTCATGCGCTTCCTGTGCGTTCTTGGCCTTGGTGGAATAATAGCGCGGCTTCTCCGGCAGGTAGCGCTCGCCGAATTCCTTGCCGATGGCACCGCGGGCGGCGGCGATCGCCTCCGACGCCATCTGCACGCCGTCGGTACGCATATAGGTGATGAGGCCGGCCGTCTCGCCGCCGATGTCGACGCCTTCATAGAGACGCTGGGCGATCTGCATGGTGCGCGAGGCGGAGTAGCTCAGCCGCGAGGAGGCGGCCTGCTGGAGGGTGGAGGTGGTGAAGGGCGGCGCGGGATTGCGCTTCGTCGGCTTCGCCTCGACCGATGCGACGGTGAAGGTCGCGCCTTCCAGCATCGCCTTGATGTCGTTCGCCTGCCCGGCATTCTTGATGTCGAGCTTCTGCAGCCGCTTGCCGTCATATGCGGTGAGGCGGGCCTCGAAACCGTCGTTGCGCGGCGTGGCGAGCTGGGCGGCGATCTGCCAGTATTCCTCGCGCACGAAGCGCTCGATCTCGGCCTCGCGGTCGCAGACCAGCCTGAGCGCCACCGACTGGACGCGGCCGGCCAAGCGCGATCCCGGCAGCTTGCGCCACAGCACCGGCGACAGGGTGAAGCCGACGAGGTAGTCGAGCGCGCGGCGCGCCAGATAGGCGTCGACCAGCGGCGCGTCGATGTCGCGCGGGTTCGCCATGGCGTCGAGCACCGACTGCTTGGTGATGGCGTTGAAGACGACGCGGCTGACGGGCTTGTCCTTCAGCGCCTTCTTCTGCCGCAGCACTTCCAGCACGTGCCAGGAGATCGCCTCGCCCTCGCGATCCGGGTCGGTCGCCAGGATCAGGCGGTCGGCATCCTTGAGCGCGGTGGCGATCTCGGAAAGGCGCTTGGACGAGGCCGAGTCGACGGCCCAGGACATGGCGAAGTCCTCGTCCGGCCGCACCGAACCGTCCTTGGCGGGCAGGTCGCGCACATGGCCGAACGATGCCAGCACCTTGTAGTTGCGGCCCAGATACTTGTTGATTGTCTTCGCCTTTGCTGGCGATTCGACGACGACGACGTCCATTTTCCTGGAAGATTCCGCTTGGTATTCCCCGGCACCGGAGGCGGCCGGGACTGCACAATGTTCCGTGACATGGCCGCGCTTTGGCAGCGGGTCAAGTGCCACGATCAAATTTGGGTTTGAAGGGCATTGCAACCAAAAGTAGATTAAAAAGATTTAATTACAATCTATGGTATGTGAACCCCGGCGAATCCAGGCGCGGCGGGCGCTTGGGACGCCGAAGGCGGAGCAGGCGGATGCAACAATATCAAAATCCCCGACGCACCAATACGCTTGACTATATCCAGGCGATGCTCGGGCAACTGCGGACGATGGCGGAGGCGGAGCGTTGCGACATGCTCGCCTACCTGATCGAGATGGCCTATGTCGAGGCCAGCGACATCATTCGCGGCGATCGCCCCGAGCGCATCGTGTCACACAAGCGAAACGGCGTCGCCTGAGTGGCGCTCGAGCCGGCCGGCGAGTTCGAGTTCCAGCAGAATCAGGAAGACCTGCGCGGGATGCAGGCCCGTATGTGCGATGATCTCGTCCACCGCGACCGGCGAAGGGCCAAGCGCCTCCACGACGCGCGCGCGATCGGTGTCGGCGGGTTCGGGCGCGGCGGCGTAGTCGGGCGGTTCCGCGAAGCTCTCTCCGGCGCGGGGCGGCAGGCCCGATAGCGGCGCCAGCGCGTCCAGCACGTCGGCGGCCTCGGTGACGAGGATGGCGCCGTCCTTCAGCAGCGCATTGGTGCCCGCCGCGCGCGGGTCGAGCGGCGAGCCGGGCGCGGCGAAGACGAGCCGCCCCATCTCGCCCGCGAGCCGGGCGCTGATCAGCGAGCCCGACCGCTGCGCCGCCTCCACGACGACGAGGCCGATCGACATGCCGGCGATGAGGCGGTTGCGGCGCGGGAAATCGCGGGCGCGCGGCTCCCAGCCGAAGGGCATTTCGGAGATCAGCGCGCCGCCGGATTCCACGATCCGCTGCGACAGCGCGATGTTCTCCGGCGGGTAGGGCCGGTCGAGGCCGCCGGCGAAAACCGCGACGGTGCCGCTTTCGAGGCTGCTGCCATGCGCGGCCGCGTCGATGCCGCGCGCGAGGCCGGAGACGATCGCATAGCCGGCGCGGCCGATCCCGGCGGCCAGCGCGGCGGCGAAGCGGATCCCCGACAGCGAGGCATTGCGCGCGCCGACGATCGAGACGGCCGGCATGGCGAACACATCCGTCCCGCCCATCACAGCCAGCAGCGGCGGCGGAGCAGGCATGCGGCGCATGAGGGCAGGATAGCCCGGCTCGCCCAATGCGACGAAGCGCGCGCCGGTCGCCTGCGCGGCGGCAAGCTCGGCCTCGGCTTCAGTCGTTGTGCAGATGCGCAGTTCGCGCCGGCCGCCCTTGGCCGCCAGTTCCGGCAGCGCATCGAGTGCGGCTTCCGCCGAGCCGTAGCGGTTGATGAGTTCGCGGAAGCCGGATGGGCCGACATTCTCGCTGCGGATCAGGCGCAGCCAGTTGAGCCGCTGCCGGTCGGACAGGCGTTGTCCGGCCGGCTTGTTCATCAGCCCCTGGCTCCGATGCGCGACTCGGTCCCGGCCAGCAGGCGGCCGATATTGGCGCGGTGCTTGATGAAGACGAGCACCGTCATCAGCGCCACGGTCACCGCCGCGTCGACCCGCTGGAAAAGAAGGTAGATGGCGACGGGGGCAACCAGCGAGCCGAGCAGCGCCGACAGGGAGGAATAGCGGGTGATTGCGGCGACGGCGATCCAGACAACGGCAAAGATCAGGCCCACCTGCCACGCCACGGCAAACAACACGCCGACATAGGTGGCGACACCCTTGCCGCCCTTGAAGCCCAGCCAGACGGGAAAGAGGTGCCCGAGGAACGCACCGAAGCCCGCCACCAGCCCAAGCCCCGGCAACCATGCGTCCACGACGAGCACGGCAGCCGCGCCCTTCAGCGCATCGAGCAGCAGGGTCGCCGCCGCCAGCCCCTTGCGGCCGGTGCGCAGCACGTTGGTGGCGCCGATATTGCCCGAGCCGATCTTGCGCACGTCGCCAAGACCCGCCGCGCGCGTGAGCAGCAGGCCGAATGGGGTCGAGCCCAGCAGATAGCCGAACAGGAGGGCGATCAGGAGCATGGGGACGCCTCCGCGTGTGGAGAGGGCCCTTGAAGTCGCGGCGCCGGACGTTGCCCCCCTCTGGCCTGCCGGCCATCTCCCCCACGAGGGGGGAGATCAGTATTCATCCCGACTTTCGCCAATGGCGAAGGTTGGCGAAATCGATGAAGCTGCCGATCTCCCCCCTCGTGGGGGAGATGGCCGGCAGGCCAGAGGGGGGCAACGCAGGGCGACGACATTTGTGACTGCCCCTCGACGTTCAGGCGCCGAACACTGTGCGGCCCGCGACCAGGGTTTGCAAGACCTGGCCCTGGAGTTTCGCGCCCTCGAAGCAGGTGTTCTTGGAGCGCGAGCGGATGTCGGCCTCGCGCACGATCCACGGCTCATCGAGGGCGACGCGGACCAGATCGGCCGGCGCGCCGGGGGCAAGCGTGCCGCCGGCAAGGCCGAAGAGGCGTGCGGGCGCGGTCGACAGCGCCTCCACGAGGCGCAGAAGCGGCACGTCGCCATTGTGGTAGAGGCGCAGCGCCGCGCCGAGAAGCGTTTCGAGGCCGATCGCGCCGGGCGCGGCCTCCGAGAAGGGCAGGCGCTTGGTGTCGACGTCCTGCGGATCGTGCGAGGAGACGATGATGTCGATCGTGCCGTCGCGCAGCGCCTCGATCATGGCCAGCCGGTCCTCCTCGGCGCGCAGCGGCGGCGACAGCCGGAAGAAGGTGCGGTACTCGCCAACGTCATTCTCGTTGAGACACAGATGGTTGACCGATACGCCGGCACTCACCTTCGCGCCATCCGCCTTGGCGCGCGCCACAGCCTCGGCGGCCATGACGGTGGAAAGGCTGGCGGCGTGGTAGCGGCCGCGCGTCAGCCGGGCGAGGCGAAGGTCGCGCTCCAGCGGGATGATTTCGGCCTCGCGCGGCACGCCGCCGAGTCCGAGCCAACTCGCGGACAGGCCCTCGTTCATCACGCCGCTGCCGCCAAGGTCCGGGTCCTGCGTGTCGCAGGCGACGATCGCGTCGAAATCGCGCGCATAGGTCAGCGCCCGGCGCATCATCAGCGCGCTCGCGATCGTGCGGCGGCCCTCGGTGAAGACGACCGCGCCGGCGGCGCGGAGCAGGCCGAATTCGGTCAGTTCCTGCCCGGCCATGTGCCGGGTAATCGCGGCGGCGGGCAGCACGTTCACCACAGCGGTGTCGCGCGCGGTGCGCAGCACGAACTCCACCAGCGCCACGTCGTCGATGACGGGGTCGGTGTCGGGCATCATCACCAGCGAGGTGACGCCGCCGGCGGCTGCGGCGTGGCTCGCCGAGGCGATGGTCTCACGGTGCTCGGCGCCGGGCTCGCCGATGAAGACGCGGCCGTCCACCAGTCCGGGGATGATCGCGTCGCCGCCGCAATCGATGACGGAAGCGCCCTCCGGCGCGCCCTGATTGTGTGCCGCGGCGCCCGCCACGAGGATCTTGCCGTCGCGGATGACGACCGCGCCGCGCTCATCGAGGCCGCGCGAGGGATCGACCACCCGCGCATTGGTGAAAACGGTCGCGCTCATGCCCGTTCGCCCTCGTTGCGGCGCGGATCGAGCAGCGCTTCCATCACGGCCATGCGAACGGCGACGCCCATTTCCACCTGCTCCTGGATGACGCTCTGCGGCCCGTCGGCGATCTCGGAGGCGATCTCGACGCCGCGGTTCATCGGCCCCGGATGCATCACCAGCGCGCCCTCCTTCGCCGCTTTCAGCTTCTCGGCGTCGAGGCCGAAATAGCGGAAATATTCGCGCACCGAGGGCACGAAGGCGCCGGACATGCGCTCGCGCTGGAGGCGCAGCATCATCACCACGTCGGCGCCCTTCAGCCCTTCCTCCATGGCGGTGAAGACCTGCACGCCCATTTGCGCGATGCCCGACGGCATCAGCGTGGAGGGGCCGACGACGCGCACGCGCGCGCCCAGCGCGTTGAGCAGCATGATGTTGGAGCGCGCGACGCGCGAATGCAGCACGTCGCCGCAGATCGCCACGGTGAGCTTGCCGATGTCGCCCAGCGCGCGGCGGATGGTCAGCGCGTCGAGCAATGCCTGCGTGGGGTGCTCATGCGCACCGTCGCCGGCATTGACCACCGCGCAGCCGACCTTCTGCGCCAGCAGGGCGGCCGCGCCCGCCGCCGCGTGGCGGATGACGAGGATGTCGGGCCGCATAGCGTTGAGCGTCATGGCGGTGTCGATCAGCGTCTCGCCCTTCTTCACCGAGGAGCTCGCCACCGACATGTTCATCACATCGGCGCCGAGCCGCTTTCCCGCCAGCTCGAAGGACGACTGCGTGCGCGTCGAGGCTTCGTAGAAGAGGTTGATCTGGGTGCGGCCGCGCAGCGTGGCGAGCTTCTTTTCCGGCTGGCGCGAAACAGCCACCGCCGCGTCGGCCCGGTCGAGCAGCGTTTCGATGTCGGCGGGGGAAAGCGGCTGGATGCCAAGCAGATGGCGATGGGGGAAGAGCGGGAATGCCGGCGTGTTGCTCATAGCAAGGCGGTGCTATAGGCGGATGCCGGGGTGCCGGCAAGCGCCGCCGCGTGCTTTCTCCCCGGAAAAGCTGCGGGCCGAAGCCGGTGCCCTAGGATTGTCGGCGCGGATGTCGCAAGATCGCGCTGGAAGTGAAAGACGGGGGGCGTCCGTGACGCATGAGGTAACCAATCAGCCGCCGCCGCTGGCCGGGTCGAACGCATGGCGCGACGATCCGCTGCTGATGGAGATCGCCGGCGGGTTGTCGGAGCCGGTCAGGCGCGAGCTCGACCTGCTGGGACGCTTCGTGCGCTCCGCCGAGGCGATGGAAACGGCGCGGATCGCCAATACGGAAACGCCGAAGCTGCGCACGCATGACCGGCAGGGCCACCGGATCGACCTTGTCGACTTCCATCCCGCCTATCACGCGCTGATGCGCCGTTCGATCGCGTCGGGCCTGCATTGCTCGATCTGGGAGACCGGCGAAGCGGAAAAGGGCAAGCGCCATCAGGCGCGCGGCATGCGCTTCTTCCTCACCGCCCAGCTCGAATGCGGGCATCTGTGCCCTGTCACCATGACCAGCGCCTCGCTCGCGGCGCTGATGGCCAATCCGAAGGTTTTTCGCGAGTGGGCGCCGCGCGTCACGACGCGCAAATACGATGCCTCGCACAAGCCGCCGGTCGAGAAGGCCGGCCTGACGCTCGGCATGGGCATGACCGAGAAGCAGGGCGGCACCGACGTGCGCGCCAACACCACCCGCGCGGAGCGGATGGGCACCGGCTTCCACCGGCTGACCGGCCATAAATGGTTCATGTCGGCGCCGATGTCCGACGCCTTCCTGATGCTCGCCCAGGCGCAGGAGGGGCTTTCCTGCTTCCTCGTGCCGCGCATCCTCAGCGACGGCAAGAACAACGGCCTTCACTTCCAGCGGCTCAAGGACAAGCTCGGCAACCGTTCCAATGCTTCCTCGGAGGTCGAGTTCGCCGGCGCCATCGGCGAGATGATCGGCGAGCCGGGGCAGGGCGTGAAGACCATCATGGACATGGTGACGCTGACGCGGCTCGACTGCGCGCTCGCCAATGCCGGCCTGATGCGCGGCGCTCTTGCGGAAGCTGTGCACCACACCCGCCACCGGCGCGTCTTCGGCGAACGCCTCATCGCGCAGCCGCTGATGCAGCGCGTGCTGGCCGACATGGCGCTCGACGTGGCGGGCGCCACGGCGCTGGCGCTGCGGCTCGCCCGCGCCTTCGACGAGGCGGCGGACGACCGCGAGCAGGCCGCCTTCGCGCGCGCCATGACCCCGGTGGTCAAATACTGGGTCTGCAAGATCGCCCCGCCGCTGATCTACGAAGCGATGGAGTGCCTCGGCGGCAATGGCTATGTCGAGGAGGGAACGCTGGCGCGCATGTATCGCGAGGCGCCGGTGAACGCGATCTGGGAAGGTTCAGGCAATGTCATGGCGCTCGATGTGCTGCGCGTGCTGAAGCGCGCCCCCAATCTCTTCGACGATGTTCTGGGCGCGATCCGGCGCGATCTCGGACCCGCCGGCAACGGCACCTTCGAGGTGCTGCGCGCGGCGATCGAGATTTCGCTGACCGACGAGGGCTCGGCGCGCATCCTGGTGGAGCAGCTCGCCATCGCCTCGGCGGCAGCGGAATTGCGGCGCATGGGGGCGGGGCGGATCGCCGACGCCTTCATCGAGACGCGGCTCGCCGGCCAATGGCGCGGCACATACGGCATGCTGCACGCCCGCCACGACGCCCGCGCCATCGTCGATACGCTCTGCCCGGAAGCGGGATAGATATATCCGGAAGTGACGTCCGGGGGCGGGCGTCGTTCGCCGTCACCTCGCCTTGTCAAGCAATGTTCATCGATACAGCGCTCGGGCTGCGAGCCGAGCATCTGCCTAATTTGTTCTCACCAATCGCTCAAGAGGCGTGCTGTCGGTACAGGATTTCGCGAATTTCTTCGCTCACTGCATAGAAATTGACCGTGCCTTTTCCTGCGCAGACCGAACAACTGATCATTTTTTCCTTGTGATCCTTGTCGGGAACAGTGCCTTTGCCGTGGCAGATCGGGCATTTGACATCCAGCATACTCAACGATCCCAGTGTCGTTAAGGCGGACTATATATCATGTTGCTGTGCAACAAAAGGTGATTTCCGTAAGGTTAGCGCTGATTCGCCGCCCGTAGCCGGTCCAGCACGCCCTGCAGGATGAAAGCCGCCGCCGCGGAATCTATCCGCTCTTCACGTCGGCGGCGTGACACATCCATTTCGAGCAGCGCGCGTTCCGCCGCAACGGTCGACAGCCGCTCGTCCCAGAAGGCGAAGGGCAGGTCGGAAAGTCGGGCCATGTTGCGCACGAAGGCGCGCGAGGCCTGCGCGCGTGGTCCTTCGGTTCCGTCCATGTTGATCGGCAGGCCGATCACGGCCGCGCGAACGCCGTCCTTCGCGAAGGCGGCCAGCAGGGCGGTCGCGTCGTCGCCGAACTTGCGCCTGCGGATGACGGGGCGCGGATGCGCGAAGGCGAGCGACCTGTCGGAGACGGCGACGCCGATCGTCTTGGTGCCGAGGTCGATGCCGGCGAGCGTCGCTCCATCCAGAAGGGCGGGCAGGTCCTCGATCGTGACGACAGGCAAATTGTCGGTTCCGGGCTTTTGACTTCGCGCGTCCTCGTTCTATCTTTCGCCCCGACTGAAAGCGAGGAGGTTCCCGTGAAAATTACCTGGTTCGGCCATTCGGCATTCGCGATCGAGAGCGGCAAGGCCAAGATCCTGATCGACCCCTTCCTGTCCCACAATCCGTCATGGGGCAAAGGATGGGAGGAGGCGACCGAAGGCACGACCCATGTGCTTCTCACCCATGGCCATGGCGACCATATCGGCGATTCCGTCGCGATCCTGAAGAAGACCGGCGCGATGCTGGTCGCTAATCCGGAGGTCTGCGGTTTCATCACCGCGCAGGGCGTGGAAGGGAGCAAGGCCAATCAGGGCAATTTCGGCGGCACCGTCGATTGCGGCGGCTTCACCACTACCTTCGTCCAGGCGCTGCATTCCTCGTCCATGAAGGGCCCCGACGGCGTGAACGCCTATCTCGGCAATCCCGGCGGGCTGGTGCTGCATTTCCCGGACGACAAGACGCTCTATCACATGGGCGACACGGACATCTTCTCCGACATGGCGCTGATCCAGGAACTGCACGAGCCCACTGTCGGCATCGTGCCGATCGGTGACCGCTTCACCATGGGCGGCGCGGTGGCCGCGCTGGCCTGCCGCCGCTTCTTCAGGTTCGAGACCGTCATTCCCTGCCACTACGGCACCTTCCCGATCATCGACCAGACCGCCGACAAGTTCGTCGACGGGATGGAAGGATCGCAGACGAAGGTCGTGGTGCCGAAGATCGGCGAGGCGTTCGAGGTCTGAGCAGGCCTATCGCAGGTTGGTCTGCGCGAAGTCGCCGCCCTTGTAGAGCAGCGAAAGGTTGCGGTTCCTTCGCGCAGGCATAGGACAGGCAGTCGGCGAGATTGAGCCGGGCCGGATGGCCACGGCCCTTTCCATATTGCGCGAAGGCCTCGACCGCCGCCTTCCCGTCGGCCGGTTCGATTGGAATGATGGCGACGCCAAGCTCGCCGAAGAGGCTCAGGACCACCTCGTAAGACCGCGAGGGATGTTCTTCGAATATCGTGGAGAGACGCATCACGCTTTCGAGGACCACTAGCGCCGTCGTGACCAGATGTGGGGATGCGTGCGCCCGTTGCAGAAGGTCGAGATGATCGTCCTCACCGCAGACGATGGAGATGACCGCCGACGTGTCGACGAACATCAGCTATCCATTCCCCACATCGCGTCGATCTCGTCCTTCGTCATGTCCCGGCCCGGTTTCCGCCCCTTGGTGAACCTGTCGATGATCCCGTAGATGCGTTTCAGGCGTTCCGGATCGAGGTTGCGTGTGTCCGGGCGGGGTACGGCGGATTCCTCTCGCTCCAACTCGGCCTCCAGCGCGCGCACGACGGCGTCGCGCACGGAGGTTCCCTTGCGACGGGCAAGTTCCTCGGCGAGTTCGCGGGCGCGAGGATCGCGGATGTGGAGGTTCATGACTCTGTCTCGGCTCTGTCGCGACCAATATAGCGTTGCGTTCATGACGACGCCATGGGAACCGGCGGTTGCGTGGAATGCGGTGCCCCGCTATAGGCCGGGAGTGCATTTTGCCGTCTCCCGGAGTGTTCCATGTCCGTCGATCTCGCCACCGTGAAGCGCGTCGCGCGCCTCGCCCGCATCGCCGTCAGCGACGACGATGCGCAGCGCATGACCGGTGAGCTCAATGCGATCCTCGGTTTCGTGGAGCAACTTTCGGAGGTGGACGTTTCCGGCGTCGAACCGATGACCTCGGTCATGCCGATGAAGATGCGCAAGCGGCAGGACGGCGTGACCGACGGCAACAAGGCCGAGGACATCGTCGCCAACGCGCCGGCGAGCGAGGATCATTTCTTCGTCGTGCCGAAGGTCGTGGAGTAGGCGCGCGTCGCCTGTCTCCTGCCCCTCCCACCGAGAAGCTCTCCCATGACCGACCTGACGAAACTCACCATCGCCGAAGCCCGCGCAAAGCTGCGCGCGAAGGAGATCACCGCCACCGAGCTGACGGAGAGCTATCTGTCGGCGATCGATGCGGCGAACGGGACTTTCAACGCCTATGTCGCGGTCACGCACGACAAGGCGCGCGAAATGGCGAAGGCCTCGGATGCGCGGCTCGCGGGCGGGCAGGGCGGTGCGCTGGAAGGCATTCCGCTCGGCATCAAGGATCTCTTCGCCACGGAAGGCATCCACACGCAGGCGGCGAGCCATATTCTGGACGGCTTCAAGCCGCGCTACGAATCCACCGTCACCGCCAATCTGTGGGCCGACGGCGCGGTCATGCTGGGCAAGCTCAACATGGACGAGTTCGCCATGGGCTCGTCCAACGAGACCTCCCATTACGGCCCGGTGAAGAACCCGTGGCGTGCCCGGGACTCCAACAAGGACCTAGTGCCCGGCGGCTCGTCGGGCGGTTCGGCGGCGGCGGTGGCTGCGTGGCTTTGCGCCGGGGCGACGGCGACCGATACGGGCGGCTCGATCCGCCAGCCCGCCGCCTTCACCGGTACGGTCGGCATCAAGCCGACATATGGCCGCTGCTCGCGCTGGGGCACGGTCGCCTTCGCCTCCTCGCTCGATCAGGCTGGCCCGATCGCGCGCGACGTGCGCGACGCTGCCATCCTGCTGCGCTCCATGGCGTCGGTGGACGACAAGGACACGACCTCGGTGGACCTGCCGGTGCCGGACTACGAGGCTGCGCTGGGCCAGTCGCTGAAAGGCGTGCGCATCGGCATTCCCAAGGAATACCGCGTCGAGGGCATGCCCGACGAGATCGAGGCGCTGTGGCAGAAGGGCATCGCCTGGCTGAAGGATGCCGGCGCGGAGATCGTCGACATCTCGCTGCCGCACACGAAATATGCGCTGCCGGCCTATTACATCGTGGCGCCGGCCGAGGCCTCATCCAACCTCGCCCGCTATGACGGCGTGCGCTACGGCCTGCGCGTGCCGGGCAAGGACATCATCGACATGTACGAGAAGACCCGCGCCGCCGGTTTCGGCCGCGAGGTCAAGCGCCGCATCATGATCGGCACCTATGTGCTGTCGGCCGGCTATTACGACGCCTATTACGTGCAGGCGCAGAAGGTGCGCACGCTGATCAAGAAGGATTTCGAGGACGCCTTCCACGCCGGCGTGGACGCGATCCTGACGCCGGCCACGCCGTCCGCCGCCTTCGGCATCGCCGATCAGGAAATGGCTTCCGACCCGGTCAAGATGTATCTCAACGACATCTTCACGGTGACGGTGAACATGGCCGGCCTGCCGGGCATCGCCGTTCCGGCCGGCCTCGACCCTGCCGGCCTGCCGCTGGGCTTGCAGCTCATCGGCCGGCCCTTCGACGAGGAAATGCTGTTCCGCACCGCGCATGCGATCGAGCAGGCGGCGGGGCGGTTCGCGCCCGAGAAGTGGTGGTAGGGCACTGGAGGCGTGGTGCGTCCTTCGAGGCTCGCCCTCTCGACTCATCGCTTTTATATGAGATGCTTTTGCAGGCTCGCACCTCAGGATGAGGGAGGTGGGCTGATCGAGTTCCTCGACGTGGGTTCGATAAACGCCGCACGTCCCTCATCCTGAGGTGCGAGGCGATAGCCGAGCCTCGAAGGACGCACCACGCCTCAGCGGCAAGCCGGAGGAGCCGTGTTCTTCTATCTCTCCAAGCTGTTCTGGACCATCGCCCAGCCGCTGAACGCGGCTATCCTGCTCGTCCTCCTGTCGCTGATCGCGGCCGTTGCGCGCTGGCGCAGGCTCGGCATGGGGCTCGGCTTCGCCGCCTTCCTCATTCTCTTCCTGTCGGCATGGACCACGCTCGGTGCGCTGATGCTCCATCCGCTGGAGGATCGCTTCCGCCGGCCCGATCCCGCGCCGGCCGAGGTCGCGGGCATCATCGTGCTCGGCGGCGGCTTCGAGGGCGGGGTCAACCGCGTGCGCGGCGGCTACGAGCTCAATGCCAGCGGCGACCGCTTCGTGGAGACGGCGATCCTTGCGCGGCGCTACCCGTCGGCGCGGGTCGTGGTGACAGGCGGCAGCGGCTCGCTGATGCTGGAGGGCGAGGCGGATGCCGATACGGCGCCGCGCCTGCTCGAAGCGCTCGGTGTGGCGAGGGAGCGCATGGTGCTGGAGAACAGGTCGCGCAATACCGAGGAGAATGCGCGTTTCACTCGCGCGCTGGTCGATCCGGCTCAGGGCGAGACGTGGCTGCTCGTCACCTCCGCCTTCCACATGCCGCGCTCGATGGCGCTGTTCCGCAAGGCCGGCTTCGCCGTTACCGCCTGGCCGGCGGACTACCGCACCTCCGGCGCCGAGCGGCCGGGGCTGGCCGAGGACAACATCCATGATTCCCTGCAGAACACCACGCTGGCCATCCGCGAATGGATCGGCCTGATCGTCTATCGGCTGACCGGACGAATCGACGAAGTCCTTCCGCAGCAGGAGTAATAGTGGCGTCGAGCGCCGCTATTTCGACATGGGTGTTGACGAAAAGCTAATGCGGCGCTCATTACAAAGCATTGATTTTATTAAAATTCTCATCACGCGAGCCCTGCGTTTGACGCATATGTGCCTTGAATCCGCCCTTTTCCCATTGCGGCCGCGCGGCGATTTCGCTACATCGCGCGCCCATTGGCTGCCTCCGGGCGGCTGGAGCAACGATGGGAAATCATGGACGAAACCGTTCAGAAGTCCTGCTGGGGCGTTACCGCCAAGGCAGTGATCGGAATTGCCGGCCTCATGCTGCTGGCCTGGCTCGCAACCGGAGCCGAGACGGCCGCGGTGGTGGCCTCGACGGCAGGCTGAAGCCTTTCGACAAAAATGGACAGGATCAAGGGCGCGGCCGCAAGCTGCGCCTTTTTTCATGCGGCACAGGAACTTATTTGCATCCGTGGGCGATCATCGATCTAAGATCGCCTTGCGACCCGCAGGACCAGAGCATGTTCCTTTCCGTATTCGACCTCTTCAAGATCGGCATCGGCCCGTCGAGCTCCCACACGATGGGGCCGATGAACGCCGCCGCGCTGTTTCTCGACGAAATCCTGAACGGCGAGTGGCCGCGTCCATCCGGCGCGCGGGTAAGGCGGCTTTCGGCCAGCCTGCATGGATCGCTCGCCTTCACCGGCATCGGCCACGGAACGGACCGCGCCGTCATCCTCGGCCTCGACGGCGCCAACCCCACGACGATCGACCCGGATGAGGTGGAGGGCCGGCTGGCGCGCATCCGCGCCGCGCGCAAGGTGGCGCCGGAGGGCCACCCCGCCTATGATTTCGATCCCGCGACCGATCTCATCATGAACCGCAAGCAGCCCCTGCCGGGACACGCCAACGGCATGGCCTTCGCGGCGCTCGACGCCGACGGCCGGGTGCTGCTGCGCCGCGTCTATTATTCGATCGGCGGCGGCTTCGTCGTCAGCGAGGAGGAGCTTCAGCGCCTCAAGGCCGAAGGGCCGACGCGTGGCGGCAGCGACAAGGTTCCCTATCCCTTCGCCAATGCGCGCGAGATGCTTGCCATGGCGGCGCGCAGCGGGCTTTCCATCGCCGAGATGAAGCGCGCCAACGAGGAGCGGGTCATGAGCCGCGCCGAGCTGGATGCGCGGCTCGACGCGATCTGGATGGCCATGAGCGACTGCATCGCGCGCGGCCTCAGCCAAGAGGGCATCATGCCCGGCGGGCTGAAGGTGAAGCGGCGCGCGAGCCAGCTTCACGACAAGCTCAACGACGCTTGGAGCCGCAACCTCCCCAATCCGCTGCTGGCCAATGACTGGCTCTCCATCTATGCGATGGCGGTCAACGAGGAGAACGCGGCCGGCGGGCGTGTGGTGACCGCGCCGACGAATGGCGCGGCCGGTGTCATCCCGGCGGTGCTGCGCTACTGGCTGCACTTCCACGTCGAGGCGACGCAGGAAAGCATCCGCGACTTCCTGCTGACGGCCGCCGCGATCGGCGGCATCATCAAGCACAATGCCTCGATCTCCGGCGCCGAGGTCGGCTGTCAGGGGGAGGTGGGTTCCGCCTCCGCCATGGCCGCCGCCGGGCTCTGCGCCGTCATGGGCGGCACGCCCGCGCAGGTGGAGAATGCGGCGGAGATCGCGCTGGAGCATCATCTCGGCATGACCTGCGATCCGGTCGGCGGGCTCGTCCAGGTGCCCTGCATCGAGCGCAACGCGCTGGGTGCGGTGAAGGCGGTGACGGCCGCCTCGCTGGCGATCAAGGGCGACGGCACGCATTTCGTGCCGCTTGACGCGGCCATCGAGACCATGCGCCAGACTGGCCTCGACATGAGCGAGCGCTACAAGGAGACGAGCCAGGGCGGGCTCGCGGTCAACGTCGTGGCGTGCTGAGCACGTCTGTGGACAGACCGCATCACGGTTGACCCGGGACGGCAGGGCGCTTAGCTCATTTCCAATGTCGCTCAATCTCATCAAGCTTTGTGTCGGCGCCGACAGTATCGAGGATCTGGAAGAGTGGATCGCCTTCCGGCTCGACGAGAAGCGCCGCGCCGGCGAGCCCGTGGAGCAGTTCCACACGACGCGTATGGTGCCCAAGCGCGGCGAGGAACTTTTGGCCGGCGGCTCGCTCTACTGGGTCATCAAGGGCTCGGTGCAGTGCCGTCAGCGCCTGCTGGACATCCGGCCGTTCATCGACGGCGAGGGCATCCAACGCTGCCATCTGGTGCTGGAGCCGGTGGTGATCCGCACGGGCTGGCAGCCGCGCCGCGCCTTTCAGGGCTGGCGCTATCTGGAGCCGAAGGATGCGCCGGCGGACATGCGCGGCGGCGACGGCATCGCGACGCTGCCGCCGAAGCTGCGCGGGGAACTGGCCGAACTCGGCTTGTTGTGACGGCTTTGGCCGCGCGCACTTGCATGTGATCCGCCTGCGTCACATCTTTGATTCATGACGGATTCCAAGCCCCCGGCAAAGCGCGGCACGGCGCCCGCGGAAACACGTTCGGACAGCGGCGAGATCGCCGCGTTCCTGCGACAGGCGCGCGCGGCCATGAGCGCGCCCGGCAACGCTTCCGGCCGGCTCGTCCTCGCGCTCGACGCCACGATGAGCCGCCAGCCGACATGGGACCTCGCCTGCGAGCTTCAGGGCCAGATGTTCGATGCGGTCGGCAGCGCCGAAAGCCTTTCGGTGCAGCTCGTCTATTTCCGTGGCCCCGGCGAATGCCGCGCCTCGCGTTTCGTGCGCGACACGCGGGCGCTGAAAAGCCTGATGACGCAGATCGACTGCCGCGGCGGCCATACGCAGATCGGCAAGGTGCTGTCGCACGCGCTGCGCGAGACAGCACGGCAGAAGATCGCCGCGCTCGTCTATATCGGCGACGCGATGGAGGAGAATGTCGACGACCTCGCCGCCAAGGCCGGCGAGCTCGGGCTGCGCGGCGTGCCCGTCTTCATGTTCCAGGAAGGCGCCGAGCCGGGAGCGGAGACCGCCTTCCGCGAGATCGCCCGCCTGTCGCGCGGCGCGTGGTTCCGCTTCGACCGCAACGCGGCGGCGAATCTCGCCAAGCTGCTGTCGTCCATCGCGGTCTTCGCCACCGGCGGCCTGAAGGCGCTGGAGGCGCGGGGCAGGGCGGAGGACCGGCTGATGCTCGAACATCTCTCGGGCAGGAAGCGATGACGTTCCTTTTCTACGCGGCGGCCGTGGTCCTGATGCTCGCGCTTCTGGCCATGGCCTTCCTGCGGGCGAGCCCGACCCAGCTCGCCGACAGCGTGCGGCTGGCGGGGCCTGCCGTGCTCGGGCTCGGCGGCCTGATCCTGCTGCTGCTCGGCCGTGCCGGCATCGGCGGCATGCTGCTGTCGGGCGCGCTTGCCTGGTACATGTCGGGCCGCGCGCGGCGCAATGCCCGCCCGCAGCCCGGCCGGCGTTCGCATGTCAGGACGGCGGCGCTGGAGATGGAGCTCGACCACGACAGCGGCGGGCTGCAGGGGCTGGTGCTGGCGGGGCGCTTCGAGGGGAGGGAGCTTGCTGAGCTCGACCTGCCGCAGCTTCTCGCATTGCGGCAGGAACTGGCGGGCGACGGCGAAAGCCTACAGCTTCTTGAAACTTATCTTGACGGGCGATTTGCTGCCTGGCGCGACGACACGCATGCGGATGATGGCGACAGGCTGCGTGCAGCGCCAGCTTCTGGCGCCATGACTGAGGAGGAGGCCTACAAGATCCTTGGTCTTGAGGCGGGTGCCTCCGCGGCGGAGATTCGCAAGGCCCATCGCCGCCTTATGCAGCGCCTGCACCCCGATCTCGGCGGTTCGTCCTTTCTGGCCGCCCGCATCAACGAAGCCAAGGACATTCTGCTGGGTGGTCAACGCTAGCTCTCCTTCGACGCGAGACAGACCGGAAGATCGGGCAGGCTGAAACTACTGCTGCAGCACGGCATAGCAGGCGACACGCTGTTTCTTGAGCGCGCCGCAGGCATCCCAGGCCGCATTCTTCGACGAGAAACCGGCATAGCGGGCGCGATGGTAGCGGACGCCATCCTTCACGAAGGGCTCGGTGAAGGGCGTGCGGCCGGCAAGGATGCGGGCATGTTCCGCGGCCGTGCGCGACAGGAGGTCGAGCGCTTCGGATTCGCTGCCCGTCGAGGCGATCTGGATCACCCAGCCGTGGATGGGCGCAGTGGTCGAGCTGGTTTCGACCGTATCGATATCGCCTTCGCCGACTTCCTCCTGGATCGGCGCAGAGGGCCGCGCCGCGGGAACGACCGCGGCCGCAACCGCCCGTGCGGGCTCGGCAAACGCCGTCGCCATCTCGGCCGGGCGGGAGTCCGGCGTCGGCACGTCGCGATGCGGCAGGGTGACCGCGGAAGCGACCGCGGCAGCCGCCGTCTGCGCGATCTCGGCGACCTCGCGGGCGACCGGCCCGCGCGCCACCAGCGCGCCGCCGCCGCGCGTCGAAGCCTTCGGCAGGTATTCGCGCAGGAGCTCGGCCATGTGGTCGTCGCGGCTGCGGCCCGACTGCCCGCCCATCACGACGGCGACCACGCTGCGTCCGCCGGCGCGCACGGAGGTGGCGAGATTGAAGCCCGAGGCGCGCGTATAGCCCGTCTTGAGGCCGTCCACGCCTTCAATGCGGCCGAACATGCGGTTGTGGGTATTGATGCGCTGCTTGCCGTAGTTGAACCCGCGGGTCGAGAAGTAGGAATAATATTGCGGGAAATGCTCGCGCAGCGCGATGGCCAGGATGGCGAGATCGCGCGCGGTCGTCTTCTGCGCCGTGTTCGGCAGGCCGTGGGCGTTGCGGAAGGTGGTGCTGCCCATGCCCAGGCTGCGGGCCCGCGCGGTCATGCGCTGGGCGAAAGCCTGTTCGGAGCCGGCCAGCATCTCGCCGACGGCGGTGGCGACGTCGTTGGCCGAGCGGGTAATCAGCGCATAGATGGCGGTCTCGACCGGCACGGCGCCGCCCGCCTTCACGCCCAGCTTGGTCGGCGGCTCGGCGGCGGCGTTCTTGGAGAAGGGAACGGGCGTGCTCTTGTTCACCCGCCCTGCCGCCATCGCCTCGAACAGCATGTACAGCGTCATCATCTTGGTGAGGGAGGCTGGATAGCGGGCCGCGTCCGCATTGCGCGAATAGAGCGTCTCGCCCGTGCGGGCGTCGATCACGATCGCGGCATATTTGGAATTCGCCTCGGCCGCTGGTGCTGCCCCGGCCAGAATCCCGATCGCCAGCACCGTCGCCACAGCCGCTTTTGTGATGGAGGCCGTCCGCTTGACGGCGAATGCAAACGCCTGACGCACTGTCACACCCTTGTCTTTTCTATGCTTCTTGCAGATGGGCGTGTTTCCGCCCTGGTGGACAGAGGCTAGGGAAATGCCGTTACCAATCCGTTTATGGTAAGCGGCCCGTTCACCATTTCGCGCCGATTTCGTTCAAATGTGCCGGAGTTTTCGGGCCGCGACCGATAACCCTACGTCAACGCGCTTGACATTTTGTGCAGTGCACACTAAATCGTGTGCATCGCAACATAGCGCGCTTCAAATCCTGAAAGGACAGACATCATGGCCTCGTTCGAGGACGCCGGCAAATACGGCAAGGAATTCATGGACAGCGGTCTGACCAGCTTCGCCGCGGTCACCAAGAACATGCAGACAATCGCCACCGAGGCGAGCGAGTTCGCCAGGGCGAGCTTCGAGAACGGCGCCGCGGCCGTCGAGAAGATGATCTCCGCCAAGTCGCCCGACAAGGCGTTCCAGGTGCAGGCCGACTATGCCAAAAGCGCCTATGAAGCTTTCGTTGCGCAGGCGACGAAGATGAGCGACCTCTATGCCGCCATGGCGAAGGACGCCTACAAGCCCTTTGAGGCGATCGTCGCCAAGGCCAAGTAAGCCGGACAAGCAGATTTGAACGAAGGCCCGCCGGCACGCGCCGGCGGGCCTTCGCGCGTCTCGCGGGCTGGATTTGGACCCGATGACGCCGGGTAAGTGTTCAAAATCCCGCTCTGTTGCGGTGCAACCGTATTGTCTCTGCCATAGAAGGGCTTAAAATCCTGACTCAAATGACTACATGATGGTGAACCGCGGGTCCGTCGGTGAGCCAAGCAAAGATACCGGGGAAGTCATGAAGGTGATCGTGGCCACGATGCAGGATGGCGACGAAGGCGCAAACGGCGGCGGCGGGTCCGGGCGCGGAACGGCCGTCATCACCCGCACGCGGGCGAAGACCAAGAAGCCCAGCCTCTATCGGGTGCTGATCCTCAACGACGATTACACCCCGATGGAATTCGTGGTCCACGTGCTGGAGCGTTTTTTCCAGAAGGACCGTGATGCTGCCACACGCATCATGCTGCATGTCCACAATCACGGTGTCGGTGAGTGCGGCATCTATACATTCGAAGTGGCCGAGACCAAAGTGTCGCAGGTCATGGATTTTGCCCGTCAGCATCAGCACCCGCTGCAATGCGTGATGGAGAAGAAATGAAGTCCGTCGCCCGGCAGGAGCCGCATCGCGACGGAGAAGGAGCGAGGTTCTGAATGCCGGCTTTCTCCCAAGGCCTCGAAAGGGCGCTGCACCTGGCCCTGACATTGGCGAACGAGCGTCACCATGAATATGCGACGCTCGAACATCTGCTGCTTGCGCTGATCGACGACAGTGACGCGTCGGCAGTCATGCGCGCCTGCAACGTCGACATCGACGATCTGCGGCGCACCGTGCTGACCTATATCGATACCGAGCTGGACAATCTGGTCACCGGCTATGACGAGGATTCCAAGCCGACGGCAGGATTCCAGCGCGTCATCCAGCGCGCGGTGATCCACGTCCAGTCCTCGGGCCGGGACGAGGTTTCCGGCGCCAACGTGCTCGTGGCGATCTTCGCCGAGCGCGAGAGCCACGCCGCCTATTTCCTGCAGGAACAGCAGATGACCCGCTACGACGCGGTCAACTATATCAGCCACGGCATCGCCAAGCGTCCCGGCGCGGGCGAGGCCCGTTCGCCGCGCGGCGCGGAAGACGATGCGGCCGGCAGTGCCGCTGAAGGCGCGGAGGAGGGTGGCAAGAAGAAGCAGCAGGACGCGCTGACGGCCTATTGCGTCAACCTCAACCAGAAGGCGCGGGCCGGCAAGATCGACCCGCTGATCGGCCGCGAATCCGAGATCAACCGGACGATCCAGGTCCTGTGCCGCCGCTCCAAGAACAACCCGCTCTATGTGGGCGATCCCGGCGTCGGCAAGACCGCGATCGCCGAGGGCCTGGCCAAGCGCATCGTCGAGGGCGACGTGCCCGAGGTGTTGCTCGACGCGACCATCTTCGCGCTCGACATGGGCACGCTGCTCGCCGGCACGCGCTATCGCGGCGATTTCGAGGAGCGGCTGAAGCAGGTCGTGAAGGAGCTCGAGGAATATCCGGGCGCGGTGCTGTTCATCGACGAGATCCACACGGTGATCGGCGCCGGCGCCACGTCCGGCGGGGCGATGGACGCGTCCAACCTGCTCAAGCCGGCGCTGTCGTCGGGTGCAATCCGCTGCATCGGCTCCACCACCTACAAGGAGTTCCGCCAGTTCTTCGAGAAGGACCGCGCGCTGGTGCGGCGCTTCCAGAAGATCGACGTGAACGAGCCGACGGTGGAGGACGCGATCTCGATCATGAAGGGGCTGAAGCCCTATTTCGAGGACTTCCACAAGGTGAAGTACACCAACGAGGCCATCAAGGCCGCGGTGGAGCTTTCGGCGCGCTACATCAACGACCGCAAGCTGCCCGACAAGGCGATCGACGTGATCGACGAGACAGGCGCCTCGCAGATGCTGCTGCCGGAGAACAAGCGCCGCAAGACGATCTCCGTCAGGGAGATCGAGGCGACCATCGCCACCATGGCGCGCATTCCGCCCAAGACCGTCTCGGCCGACGACGAGAAGGTGCTCGCCACGCTGGAGGACGAGCTCAAGCGCGTCGTCTACGGGCAGGACACCGCCATCACCGCGCTGTCCGCGGCGATCAAGCTGGCGCGGGCGGGCCTGCGCGAGCCGGAGAAGCCGATCGGCAGCTACCTGTTCTCCGGCCCGACCGGCGTCGGCAAGACCGAGGTTGCCAAGCAGCTCGCCGCTTCGCTCGGCGTGGAGCTGCTGCGCTTCGACATGTCGGAATACATGGAGCGGCACACGGTGAGCCGCCTGATCGGCGCGCCGCCCGGCTATGTCGGCTTCGACCAGGGCGGCCTGCTGACCGATGGCGTGGACCAGCATCCGCACTGCGTGCTGCTGCTCGACGAGGTGGAGAAGGCGCATCCGGACCTGTTCAACATCCTGTTGCAGGTGATGGACCACGGCAAGCTGACGGACCACAACGGCAAGCAGATCAGCTTCCGCAACGTGATCCTGATCATGACGACCAATGCGGGTGCCTCGGACATGGCGAAGCCAGCCATCGGCTTCGGCTCGTCCAAGCGCGAGGGCGACGACGTGGAGGCGATCAACCGTCTCTTCTCGCCGGAGTTCCGCAACCGTCTCGACGCGATCATCCCGTTCGGCTCGCTGCCGGTGCCGGTGATCCATCAGGTGGTGCAGAAGTTCGTCATGCAGCTCGAGGCGCAGCTTTCCGAGCGCGGGGTCATCTTCGACCTGTCGCCGGATGCGATCGCCTGGCTGGCCGACAAGGGCTATGACGAGCGCATGGGCGCGCGTCCGCTGGGCCGCGTCATTCAGGAGCACATCAAGAAGCCGCTGGCCGACGAGGTTCTGTTCGGGCGGCTGCGCAAGGGCGGCACGGTGCGCGTGACCGTCGAGCCGGGCGAAGACGGAAAGCCGACGCTCAAGCTCGACCCGGTCGCCGACGAGGTTCGGGTCCAGCCGAAGAAGGAAGAGCCCGAGGACCGTCCGCAGAAGCGCAAGGCCGCGCCCAGGAAGCCGGTCAAGGCGAAGGCCAAGGCGACGGAGAAGCCCGGCGACGCGCCCAAGCGCAGCACGGTTCCGCAACTGCCGCGCAAGTAGCGCTCGACATATATTTCCTGAAAAAGGGCGCGGTCTGCACCGCGCCCTTTTTGTTTGCGTGGAATCCCTTACGCCGCTTTCCTCACACGGAAGTGGAGGAAGATCGGTGCGACCCGCCTGTCGGCCACGACCGGTTCGCGGGCGGCAAGCTCCGCGCTTGCGCGGGGCTCGCCGAGCTTTTCGAGGGTCAGGCCGGCGCCCACGATCATGTCGATCCAGTCGCCGAGCGTGCGGTGGAAGCGCGGCACCTGAAACGGCGTCAGGCCGCGCCGCTCCGCCTCGGGAATGGTGGAAAAGGTCCAGCTTTCCACCTCGCCATCCGTGCGCCGGAAATAGTCCGCGACCTCCACCGCCACCGGCTCGCCTGCCGCATCGCGGATGTTGCGGCGCTTCGGCGGGACGAAGCAGGGATGCAGGATCGAGAACTGGAAGAAGCCGCCCGGCCGCAGCACGCGGCGCACCTCCTTCAGGGCCTTTTCCTGATCGGGCATGTCCATCATCGCCATGAAGGAGGTGGCGAAGTCGAAGGACGCGTCGGCAAAGGGCAAGGCGAGCGCGTCGGCCACCTGATATTCGATGCCGCGCGGGTCCTCCGCTTCGGCCGCACGCGCATGGGCGATGAAGGTCGGCGCGATGTCGATCGCCTGAATCGCCGCGCCCTGCTCGGCAAGCCGGTGCGTATTGGTGCCTTCGCCGCAGCCGATGTCGAGGCCGCGAAGCCCGTTGACGGGCGGCAGCATGGCGAGGAAGGCCGGCGTGTTCAGCGCATCGCGATAGACATCATGCCCGGCGCGCGAAAGGCGCGTCCAGTTTTCGGCATTCCCCTCCCAGTAGTGTCCGACGTCCCGCGATTCCAACGCTGCCTCCATGAAATGACTCGACCGCCTGCCCGGCGCAGGCAGGCGAGGCGGTGCTTGTCGCAGACTGCTGCGGCTCGTGGATCAGCCCAGTTTCGCCAATGCGGCGCGGATCTTTTCGGCATTGGCGGCGAGCACGGCCGCGTCTTCCATCTTCGCGCCGTGCGGCCCCTGCGGCACGCCGTCGAAGCGGGGCACGACATGGAAATGCAGGTGGAACACGGTCTGGCCGGCCGCCGGCTCGTTGAACTGGTAGACGGCCACGCCGTCGGAACCGAAGGCGTCCTTCACCGCCAGCGCCAGCTTCTGCGTCGTCGCGATCACGCGCGCCAGCGTCGCCGGCTCGGCATCGAGCAGGTTGCGTGACGGCGCCTTGGGCAGGACCAGCGTGTGGCCGTCCGCCGTTGGCATGATGTCCATGATCGCGACCGTGGCGTCGTCCTCATAGACCTTCTGCGACGGAAGCTCCCCGCGCAGGATCTTGCCGAAGACGTTGGAGGGATCGTAGGCGGTCGACATGGCGGGCTCCGGAAGCGAATAGCGAATAGTGAGTAGCGAATAGTGGGAGAGAGGTCCACCTGTCGGTTATTTCCTCGTTCCCTATTCGCTACTCACTATTCGCTATTCGCTTTTCCGAAACGGCCCATGCCCCGCCAGATAATCACCGATCTCGGCGACCTCGCGCCGCTCGCGCTCCAGATAGTCGGCCACGGCGCGGCGCAGTCCGGGGTGGCCGATATGGTGGGCCGAGTGGGTGGTCACCGGCATGTAGCCGCGCGCCAGCTTGTGCTCGCCCTGCGCGCCGGCCTCCACGACCTTCAGGCCGCGCGCGATAGCGAAGTCGATCGCCTGATGGTAGCAGACCTCGAAATGCAGGAAGGGGTGGTCCTCGACGCAGCCCCAGTTGCGGCCGAAAAGCGTGTCGGAGCCGATGAAATTGATGGCGCCGGCGATGTAGCGGCCGCCGCGCTTCGCCATGACCAGCAGGACATCGTCGGCCATGCGCTCGCCGATCAGCGAGAAGAAGGTGCGGTTGAGATAGGGCCGGCCCCATTTGCGCCCGCCCGTATCCATGTAGAAGGCGAAGAAGTCGTCCCAGACCGCCTCGGTCAGGTCGCGGCCGGTCAGGAGGTCGATGCCGATCCCGCCCTCGAGCGCGGCGCGGCGTTCCTTGCGCAGCGCCTTGCGCTTGCGCGAGGCGAGCGTTTCGAGGAAATCCTCGTAGCTGCCATAGCCGTGATTGTGGAAATGGAACTGCTGGTCGGTCCGGTGCAGGAAGCCGGCGGTCTCCAGCAGCGCGGCTTCCTGTTCCGTCGCGAAGGTGACATGCGCCGACGATGCGCCCAGTTGTTCCGTCAGCGTCTTGATGCCTTCCGCAAGCACGAGCCTCACGGCCTCGGTGGACGCACCCTCGCGCGCCAGAAGCCGCGGGCCGGTCGCCGGGGTGAAGGGCACGGCGACCTGAAGCTTGGGATAGTAGCGGCCGCCGGCGCGCTCGAATGCGTCGGCCCAGCCATGGTCAAAGACATATTCGCCCTGGCTGTGTGATTTCAGGTAGCAGGGCACCGCGCCGAGCAGCGCGCCGTCCGGCGCGTCGAGACGCAGATGCTGGCCGAGCCAGCCGGTCTTGCGCGTGGCGCAGCCGCTGTCTTCCAGCGCGCTCAGGAAGGCGTGGGAGAGGAAGGGATTGTAGGGCGCGGTTCCGTTGCGCGCGGCGCCGGCGAGCGCGCTCCATTCAGCGGGCGAGAAATCGGCCAGCGTGGTCGTCACGCTCATCGCGATCTCCCCGCCCGCAGGCATGTCGAGGCCGTTCATCGCGATTCCTTCAGGCGGTAACCCATGCCGCGATAGTTATGCCCTGTCCTGTGCGATGCAAGATGGCGCGGTCAGTCCGCGTCGGGATCGAAGCCCTCGAACGTCATCTGGTCGGCATGGAGCCGTGTCGCCGCGCGGCCGGCCGCGTCGCGCACCGTCCATGTGATGACCGGCATGCCGAGCTTTTCGCGCAGCGTGGTCACGAAAGGATTCGGCAGGTCGGTCCAGTTGAACGACGCGAAGGAGATGCTGTGGGCGAGCATGGAGAAATGCGCTTCCAGATCGGCGATGCCGGCCCGCCATGCGGTGAGGCCGGCAGGGATGCCGGCTGCGTCGGTGGCGAAGCGGCGCACCAGCCAGTGGTCGAACGACATGATCGCCGCCTCGCCCGGATAGTTGCGCAGCAGCGCGGCAACGGCCGCGACCAGCCCGTCGTCGTGGCCTTCGATTCCCTTGAGCTCGATCACCAGCGGCACGCGACCCGCCACGCATTCCAGGATCGCCGCGAGCGTCGGTATCCGGTCCTGCGTGCCGCCGACGGGAAGCGCGCCGAGTTCGGCGCTCGTCATCGCATGCACCTCGCCCTCGCGGCCGGTGAGGCGCTTGAGCGCCGTGTCGTGGAAGACGACGGGCACGCCGTCCTTCGCCAGATGCACGTCGCATTCGATCGCGAAGCCCTTTTCTGCCGCGGCGTCGAAGGCCGAAAGCGTGTTTTCCCAGCGGGTGCGGTTGAGGTCGTGATAGCCGCGATGGGCGATCGGCACGGCGGTGAGCCAGGAGAGGGCGGTCACTTGCATTCGATGATGGCCTCGATCTCCACCGGCGCGTCGAGCGGCAGGCTGGCGACGCCGACGGCGGAGCGCGCATGCCGGCCGGCCTCGCCGAAAACCGCCGCCAGCAGGTCGGACGCGCCGTTGGCGACGAGGTGCTGCTCGGTGAAGCCGGGTTCGGATGCGACGAAGACGGTGATCTTCACGATGCGGGCCACCGAATCGAGGCTGCCCAGCGCCGCCCTGGCTTGCGCGAGTATGTTGATCGCGCATTGGCGGGCGGCTTCCTGCCCGGCGGCCATGTCGAGCGCGAGGCCGACAACCCCCGTCGATATCAGCTTGCCGTCGCGTAGCGGAAGCTGGCCTGCGGTGAAGAGCAGGTTGCCGGTGCGCATGAAGGGCACGTAGTTGGCAGCCGGCGCGGCCGCCGCCGGCAAGGCGATGCCCATCGCCTGGATCTTCGCTTCGATTGAACCCGTCATGCACTGCTCCTGTGTTCACCTGCCTCGCGACGGACCCGTTTTCGTCTCGCTTCCGCCACGACTTCGTCTATTGTGCTACACGTGCCGCGCCCGGCTCCCAAGACATATCGGAGAAATTGTCTGATGCGCAGAATGCGCCTGCTTACCCTGGCCCTCGCTACCGCATTTGCGGCGCCTGCCGCCGCGCAGACCCTGCTGCCGCACCGCGCGGTCTACGATCTGGCGCTCGACCAGGCGTCCGACCGCTCCGGCATAACGGGGATCGCGGGACGCATGGTCTACGAGTTCGAAGGGTCCGCCTGCGAGGGATACACCGTCAATTTCCGCTTCGTGACCCGCATCGATACGGAGGAAGCATCACGGCTGAGCGACATCCAGACCTCGAGCTACGAGGACGGCGAAGGCAAGAAGTTCGATTTCGTGTCGAAGTCCTTCATCGACCAGCAGCCGGAGAAGGAAGTCAAGGGCAAGGCTGAGATGGATGCCGCCGGCACCGATGTGAAGCTGGAGCGGCCGGAACGCCGCGAGCTGGAGCTCGAAGCCACCAGGTTCCCGACGCAGCACCTGATCGACCTGATCAAGCGGGCCAAGGCGCACGAGAATTTCTACGAGGCGACGATCTTCGACGCGTCGGAGGACGCCGACCGCCTGATGACCACCACGGTCGTGATCGGCCGCGAGACGCCCGTCTCGGCGAACGACCCCGAAAAGACCCCGATGGGCGACATCGCCAAGGACCGCTTCTGGCCGGTCGACATGGCCTATTTCGACCTGTCGAAGGGCAACGGCGATGAAATCCCGTCCTACCGGATCTCGTTCAAGCTGCACGAATCCGGCATCACCCGCGATCTCGTCATGGATTACGGCGACTTCTCCATAAAGGGGAAGCTGGTCAACCTCGCGCTGCTCGACAAGCCGGAAGGCGAATGCAAGCAGTAGCGGTGGGCCGCGCCGCGCTGCTGCTTGCCGCCGCGCTGGCCGCGAGCGGTGTCAGCTCGTCCGCACTCGCGCGCAATGTCTGCACCGTCGTGGCGGATGCCGCGACGGGCGCCGTGCTGGTGCGGGAAGGGGATTGCGCCACGCGCGTGACGCCTGCCTCCACCTTCAAGGTGCCGCTTGCCCTGATCGGAAGCGACAGCGGTTTCCTGCGCGGCGCCGGCGAGCCCTTGCTCGAGATCCGGCCGGGCGAGCCCGATTGGGGCGGTCCGGCGTGGAAGCGGCCGGTCGATCCGGCAGCCTGGATGCGCCATTCCGTCGTCTGGTATTCGCAGCGTATCGCGACTGCCGTCGGCGCTGAGCGGCTGGCCGGATATGCCGCGTCGTTCGGCTATGGAAACGCGGATTTCAGCGGCGACCCGGGCAAGGATAACGGGCTGGAGCGCGCATGGATCAGCTCCTCGCTGGAAATCTCGCCCGACGAGCAGGTCGCCTTCCTGCGCCGGCTCGTCAACAGGGCGCTTCCGGTCGCCGCGCCGGCCTATGCGCTGGTCGACGCCATCGTGGAAACGACGCCGGCGGCGGGCTGGACCATCGCCGGCAAGACCGGCTCAGCCTATCCGCGCCGCGCCGACGGCTCGCTCGACCGAAGTCGCGGCTGGGGCTGGTTCGTGGGCTGGGCCCGGCAGGGCGGCGAGACGGTCGTCTTCGCGCGCCTCGACCAGGACGAGCGCCGCCATGACCGGTCCGGCGGGTTGCGGGCGAAGGAGGCGCTGATCGCTGCGTGGCCCGCGCTGATTGCAGGCCGAATGCGCTAGACAAGCCGCACGCCTTGCCTTTGCTGCGCGATCCATGTATGTGCGCAGCCATTCCACACACGGACTTCGGTTTCCGTCCGGGAGAAATCCGGCGGCGACCACCGGTGGCGTAGCGGAAATCCTTCCGAAACGTCGTGTCCGTGGAGGCCAACCGGAAAGGAACCGACCAATGGCTCTGCCAGATTTCAGCATGCGCCAGCTTCTCGAGGCTGGTGTTCACTTCGGCCATCAGACCCATCGCTGGAACCCGAAGATGGCGCCCTACATCTTCGGCGCGCGCAATAACATCCATATCATCGACCTGTCGCAGACGGTGCCGCTGCTGCATCAGGCGCTCAAGCAGGTTTCGGATACCGTCGCCAAGGGCGGCCGCGTGCTGTTCGTCGGCACCAAGCGCCAGGCCTCCGACATCGTTGCCGACGCCGCGCAGCGCTCGGCGCAGTACTACGTCAATTCGCGCTGGCTCGGCGGCATGCTGACCAACTGGAAGACGATCTCCAACTCGATCCAGCGCCTGCGCAAGCTCGACGAGATGCTCTCCGGCGAGGCACAGGGCTTCACCAAGAAGGAACGCCTCAACCTCGACCGCGAGCGCGAGAAGCTCGACAAGGCGCTGGGCGGCATCAAGGACATGGGCTCCACGCCCGACCTGATGTTCGTGATCGACACCAACAAGGAGGCGATCGCCATTCAGGAGGCCAAGCGCCTCGGCATTCCGGTCGTCGCGATCATCGATTCCAACTGCGATCCGGACAAGGTCGATTTCCCGATCCCCGGCAATGACGACGCGGCGCGCGCGATCCAGCTCTATTGCGACCTGATCGCCAAGGCGGCGCTGGACGGCATCGCCCGCCAGCAGGGCGCGCTCGGCGTCGACATCGGCGCGTCGGAAGAGACCCCGGTCGAACCGGCGCTGTCCGACGACACCGGCGAAGCCAAGGACGCCTGATCCTTTTGCGGCGGCACGAGTCGCCGCGTGAATTTCCTTGCGGGCGCACCGGTTGGCCGGCTGCGCCCCGCATCGTTTTGAAGAATTACGAAATGGAGAGCGAGCAATGAGCATCTCGGCAGCACAGGTGAAGGAACTGCGCGAGCTGACCGGCGCGGGCATGATGGACTGCAAGGCAGCCTTGACCGAGACGAACGGCGACATGGAGGCCGCGGTCGACTGGCTGCGCAAGAAGGGCATCGCCAAGGCCGACAAGAAGTCCGGCCGCACGGCGGCGGAAGGTCTGGTCGGCGTGGCCGCCGACGGCAATTCGGCCGTCGTGGTCGAGGTGAATTCCGAAACCGACTTCGTGGCGCGCAACGATGCGTTCCAGCAGATCGTGCGCAACGTCGCGCAGGTGGCGCTGACCACCGACGGTTCGACCGAGGCGGTGGGTGCCGCTCCCTATCCGGGCTCGGAGAAGTCCGTCACCGACACGATCAAGGACGCGGTCGGCACGATCGGCGAGAACATGTCGCTGCGCCGCACGGCGAAGCTGTCGGTGCCGCAGGGCGCGGTGGCGATCTATGTGCACAATGCGGTGGCAGACGGCCTCGGCAAGATGGGCGTCCTGGTGGCGATCGAGACCGCCGGCAGTGCCGATGCCGCCCGCGCATTCGCGCGTCAGGTGGCCATGCATGTCGCCGCGACCAACCCGCTCGCGCTGAACGAGAGCGAGGTCGATCCCGCCGTCGTCGCCAAGGAAAAGGAGATCTTCTCCGATCAGGCGCGCCAGTCCGGCAAGCCGGAGAACATCATCGAGAAGATGGTCGAAGGCCGCCTGCGCAAGTTCTACGAGGAGGTCGTGCTGCTCAAGCAGGCCTTCGTGCTCAATCCCGACCTGACCGTCGAGAAGGCGCTGAAGGATGCCGAGAAGGACATCGGCGCGCCGGCCAAGATCACGGCTTTCGTGCGCTTCGCGCTGGGTGAGGGCATCGAGAAGGAAGTCTCGGACTTCGCCGCCGAGGTCGCGGCCGCGGTCAAGAGCTGATCGCGACCGATACGGACAGGAAAAGGGCGCCTTCCGGCGCCCTTTTTGTTTACCTGCTGTAGGGCGACACGCATTGCTGGCGCGGGCCGCGATTGGGCTGGTAGCTGTTGTCCCAAGCCCGGTAGGATCGCCAGCGGTTCTCGCACCAGCGCACATGCGCATTGCTGAGGCGGACGGGCTCGCGATAGACCGGCGGGCGGTAGACGGGCGGCTGGTTGGCGATGGCGCCGCCCACGATCGCGCCGAGCGCGAAGGCTGCCGGTGGGAACCACCATCCATTGTGCTGGCGCCAGCCGGGCCGGCGCTCGCGGTAACCGCGGTGGCCGTTATAGTAATAACGGTTGCCCTGATGGTAGAAGCCGCGGCGGTTCTGGACGTTCATCACATTGTCGGTTGTTTCCGCTGCCTGCGGCGCCGGAATGTTGAGCGGCGCGGCCGCGGCCGGGCCGAAGCTCGTCAATGCCGTGCCGACCGCAACGGTGCCGGCGAGAATGGCTGAGATCGTTCGTGTCATGGCGTTTCTCCTTCTGCCTTTTCAATGCGGGGATGATCGCCGCCGGCACCTGAACCGAAGATGAACCCGACATTAAACTTTGGTAATGGGTGCGCGAATATTGTTTCGGCGCTCGCCGCCGGAGGACAGCATTTTTCAAATAGAGCGGCGTTGCCGCAAAGCCTGTCCTTTGCCGCCTCCAGTATATCCGGCGTAAGGTTGCCGGCAGGCCGCGGCGGGCGTCCGGACTACGCTTTTCAAACGATGTAGGGTCTCGTATGGTGCTCTCAATCCCGGGCGATGAGGGTCGCCCGACGGGGATCAAAAAAACAACTGATGGGAGTCATCATGCGTAAACTGCTTCTTTCCGTGAGCCTTGTTGCGCTTGCCGCCGGTATATTGCCGGCCTCGGCGGAAACCGTCCGCTGGGCGCGCGCCTCGGATGCGCTCACCCTTGATCCGCATTCGCAGAACCAGGGCGTCACGCACACCTTCGCCCACCACATCTACGAGACGCTGGTCGATCGCGACACCGAAGGTACGCTGATCCCGCGCCTCGCCACGGAGTGGAACATCAAGGAGGGCGACAATACGGTCTGGGTCTTCAAGCTGCGCGAGGGCGTGAAGTTCCACGACGGTGCCGACTTCACCGCCGAGGACGTGGTCTTCTCGCTCGACCGCGCCCGCTCCGATAAGTCGAACCTGAAGCAGCTTCACGCCGCCGTGCAGGGCGTGACGGCGGTGGACGACCACACGGTCGAGGTGAAGCTGTCCGGTCCGTCGCCGCTCTATCCAAACAACCTGACCAACACCTTCATCATGGACAAGACCTGGTCGGAGAAGAACAATGTCGTCCAGGTGCAGGAAGCCGGCTCCACGGAAGACAATTATGCGGTGCGCAACACCAACGGCACCGGCCCCTACATTCTGGAATCGCGCGACCCCGACGTCCGCTCGGTGCTGAAGATCAACGAGAACCACTGGGCGGAGGAAAAGCCCGCGGTGACCGAGATCATCTACCTGCCCATCGCCGAGAATGCGACGCGCGTGGCGGCCCTGCTGTCGGGCGAGGTCGATCTGGTGCAGGACGTGCCGGTGCAGGACATCGAGCGCCTCGCGAGCACTCAGGGCATCAAGGTCGAGACCGGGCCCGAGAACCGCGTCATCTATTTCGGCTACCGCGTCGACGAGAAGCCGCTGAAATCGTCCAACGTCACCGACAAGAACCCACTCGCCGACCCGAAGGTGCGCGAGGCGATGGAACTCGCCATCGACCGCGACGCCATCAAGCAGGTGGTGATGCGCGGCCAGTCGGTGCCGACCGGCGTCGCCACGCCGCCTTTCGTCCACGGCTGGACGCCGGAACTCGACGCCTATCCGAAGCCCGACGTGGCAAAGGCCAAGGCGCTGCTCGCCGAGGCGGGCTATCCCGACGGCTTCACCATCACGCTCGACACGCCGAACAACCGCTACGTCAATGACGAGGCGATCAGCCAGGCGGTCGTCGGCATGCTCGGCCAGGCCGGCATCAAGGTGACGCTCGCCTCGCGTCCGGTGGCGCAGCACTCGCCGCTGATCCAGAACAGCGATACCGATTTCTACCTGCTGGGCTGGGGTGTGCCGACCTTCGATTCGGCCTATATCTTCAACGACCTCATCCATACCCAGACTGGCCATTACGGCGCCTACAATCCGAGCGGCTATTCCAATCCGGAGCTCGACACCAAGATCCAGTCGCTTGCGACGGAGACCGATACGGAGAAGCGCGACGCGACCATCGCGGAGATCTGGGAAACGGTGAAGGCGGACCGCGTGCTCCTGCCGATTCACAACCAGGTCCTGGCCTATGCCATGAAGGAAAGGCTGACGCTGCCGGTGCATCCGGAGAATCAGCCGCGGCTCTACAACCTCACTTTCGACTGAGCCGGATGTTCGCTTTCGCCCGCCGCGCGGTTGCGCGGCGGGCGTTTCGCTCGCATCCTCAACAGTCGATCGGAAGCCCGTCGGTACGTCGGGCTTACCGGCCCATGCGGCGCGGTCGCGCATCTGCGTGGCCCCAAGCATGTCTCCCGAAAGGGGGAGCGCAAAAACAAAGAGCTAAAGCGTGAGAGCGATCTGAAAGATCGCGACCTGTTTTAGCCGGGAGCCAAAGTCATGCTGGCCTTTATCATCAGGCGACTGGCGCAATCCGTCATCGTGATGCTGGTCGTCGCCCTCATCGCCTTCATGCTGTTCCGCTATGTCGGCGATCCGGTCGCGTCCATGCTCGGGCAGGATTCACGCCTTCAGGACCATGAGGCGCTGCGGCAGCAGCTCGGCCTCAACGAGCCGTTCTATATCCAGTTCTTCCACTTCATCGCCAATGCGCTTCATGGCGAGTTCGGCATTTCCTACCGGCTCCAGCAGCCGGTGACGGAGCTGATCCTGAACCGCCTGCCGGCGACGATCGAGCTCGCCGTCACCTCGTCGCTCATCGCGCTGGTGTTCGGGGTGACGCTCGGCGTCTATACGGCTCTGAAGCCACGCAGCTTCGGCACGGCGGTGGTGATGACGCTGTCGCTGGTCGGCGTCTCGCTGCCCACCTTCCTGATCGGCATCGCGCTGATCTACATCTTCGCCGTCGAGCTGCAATGGCTGCCATCCTTCGGGCGGGGAGGGGTCGTGGACCTCGGCTGGTGGCGGACGGGGCTGCTGACGGAATCCGGCCTGCGCTCGCTGATCCTGCCTGCGATCACCCTGTCGCTGTTCCAGCTCACGCTGATCATGCGTCTCGTCCGCGCCGAGACGCTGGAGGTGCTGCGGCAGGACTACATCAAGTTCGCCCGCGCCCGGGGGCTGTCCTCGCGGGCGATCAATTTCGGCCACGCGCTGAAGAACACGCTGGTGCCGGTCATCACCATCACCGGCCTGCAGCTCGGCTCCGTCATCGCCTTCGCGATCGTCACGGAGACGGTGTTCCAGTGGCCGGGCGTCGGCTCGCTTTTCGTCAATTCCGTGCAGGTGGTCGACGTGCCGGTGATGGCGGCCTACCTCATGTTCATCGCCTTCGTCTTCGTGGTCATCAACCTCGTCGTCGACATCCTCTACTATGTCGTCGATCCGCGGCTCAGGATCAGCGGGAGGACGGCCCGATGACCGTCGAGACTCCTCCGGTCGCCGCCAAGCCGAAGGGCGCGGCGGCGCGCTTCCTCGACAGCGACGTCTGGTTCTCGTTCCGGCGCTCGCCGGTCGCCATCGTCGCGGCAATCGTGGCGCTCCTCATGGTGCTGTCGGCGCTGCTGGCGCCGTGGATCGCGCCCTACAATCCGTTCGACCCGTCGAGCCTCAACCTGATGGACGGCTTCACCCGGCCGTTCTCCAGCTCGATGATGGGCCATTATTTCGTCTTCGGCTCCGACAATCAGGGCCGCGACGTGCTGTCCACCATCCTGCACGGCAGCCGCATCTCGCTCTTCGTCGCCTTCATGGCCACGCTGTTCGCGATGCTCATCGGCATTTCGGTGGGGCTTTCCGCCGGCTATCTCGGCGGCATCTACGACAGTATCGTCATGCGCATAGCCGACATCCAGCTCTCCTTCCCCGCGATCCTGATCGCGCTGCTGATCTTCGGCGTGGCGCGCGGCGTCATCCCGCCGAGCCGGCACGAGAGCATGGCGGTGTGGGTGCTCATCATCGCCATCGGCCTCGCCAACTGGGCGCAGTTCGCCCGCACTGTGCGCGGCGCCACCATGGTCGAGCGGCAGAAGGACTATGTGGCGGCGGCGCGCATCATGGGCGTCAACCCGCTGCGCATACTCGCGCGCCACATCCTGCCCAACGTGATGGGGCCGGTGCTGGTGATCGCCACGATCAACCTGGCGCTGGCGATCATCGAGGAGGCGACGCTGTCCTATCTCGGCGTCGGCGTGCCGCCCACGCAGCCCTCGCTCGGCACGCTGATCCGCATCGGTCAGCAGTTCCTGTTCTCCGGCGAATGGTGGATCCTGTTCTTCCCCGCGATCGCGCTGGTGCTGCTGGCGCTGTCGGTCAACCTGCTGGGCGACTGGCTGCGCGACGCGCTCAACCCGAGGCTGCGCTGATGGCGGAGGTGGACATCAGGCAGGAGGCGCAGGCCGAAGCGCGCCCGCCCGTCATCTCGGTGCGCGGCCTCACCGTCGATTTCCCGCTGCGGCGCGGCAATTTTCGCGCCGTGGACGACGTGTCCTTCGAGGTCATGCCGGGCGAGGTGCTCGGCGTGGTGGGCGAATCGGGCGCCGGCAAGTCGATGACCGGATCGGCCATCATCGGCCTGATCGAGCCGCCGGGCCGCATCTCGGCGGGCGAGATCCGGCTCGACGGCAGGCGCATCGACAACCTGCCGCCCGAGGAGATGCAGAAGCTGCGCGGCAAGCGCATCGGCATGGTCTTCCAGGATCCGCTGACCAGCCTCAACCCGCTCTACACGGTGGGCCAGCAGATCGTGGAGACGATCCGGCGGCACCTGCCGGTCAGCGAGGCAGAGGCGCGCAAACGCGCCATCGGCCTGCTGGCGGAAGCAGGCATTCCATCGCCCGAGGAGCGCATCGACAGCTATCCGCACCAGTTCTCCGGCGGCATGCGCCAGCGCGTGGTCATTGCGCTGGCGCTCGCGGCGGAGCCCGAGCTGATCATCGCCGACGAGCCGACCTCGGCGCTGGACGTGTCGGTGCAGGCCCAGATCATCAAGGTGCTCAAGCGGCTGTGCGAAAGCCGCGGCGCGGCGGTCATGCTGATCACCCACGACATGGGCGTGATCGCGGAGACGGCCGACCGAATGATCGTGATGAACAAGGGCCGCATCGTGGAGACGGGCAGGGTGGGCGACATCATCCACCGGCCGCGAGAGGACTATACGGTGCGCCTCATCAAGGCGATCCCGTCGATCACCGATCCGGTGCGCACGCATCCGGCGCCGGTGTCGGAAAAGCCGCTCGTCGAGGTGAAGCATCTCGTCCGCGATTTCGACCTGTCGGGCTCGCTGTTCGGCAGCCTGTTCCGGCGCGGCGAGCGCCGCGTCGTGCATGCGGTGGACGATGTGTCCTTCTCCATCCGCAAGGGCTCGACCTTCGGGCTGGTGGGCGAATCGGGCTCGGGCAAGTCGACCTGCGCGCGCATGATGGTGGGGCTCATCGAGCCGACCTCGGGCGAGGTACTGCTCGACGGCATGGACATCTGGAAGGCGGGTGCCGCGCAGCGGCGGCGGCGCGTGCAGATGATCTTCCAGGACCCTTATGCCAGCCTCAATCCGCGCTGGCGCGTCGGCGACATCGTGGCGGAGCCGATCAAGGCGCTCGGCCTGACGACCAGTCGCGGCGAGCTGCAGGACCGCGTCGCCGACCTTCTGGAGCGCGTGCGCCTCGACGCCGCGGCCATGCGCAAGTTCCCGCACGAATTCTCGGGCGGGCAGCGGCAGCGCGTGGCGATCGCGCGGGCGCTCGCCAGCCAGCCGGAGTTCATCGTCTGCGACGAGCCGACCTCGGCGCTCGACGTGTCGGTGCAGGCGCAGGTGCTGGACCTCATGCGGCGCTTGCAGGACGAGTTCGGCCTGACCTATCTGCTCATCTCGCACAATCTCGCCGTGGTCCGCACCATGGCCGACGATGTGGGCGTGCTCAATCGCGGCCGGCTGGTGGAGCAGGGGCCGGTCGAGCAGGTGTTCGACAATCCGAGCGACGACTATACGCGGATGCTTTTGTCGTCCGTTCCGGATATCTCCAAGGTGGACTGACAACCGCCGACTACAGAAAATCATGGAGGAAGCCATGGCCGCCTGGCACGACGAGGTGCTCGATTTCTGGTTCAGGGAGCTTGCGCCGGAAGACTGGTACAGCGGCAAGGCGGAGGTGGACGAGAAGATCCGCGCGCGATTCGGCGACCTTCCGGCGAAGCTCGCCGCGAACGTGCCGGCCGAGGTCGAGACCGATCCGAGGGCGGCGCTGGCGGCCGTCATCGTCTTCGACCAGTTCCCGCGCAACATCCACCGCCGCAAGCCCGAAGCCTTCGCCACCGACGATCTCGCCGCTGCAATCACGCGCAACGCGCTCGACAGGGAGCTCGACGCGGGCATGTCGCCGCAGGAGCGGCAGTTCCTATACATGCCGCTGATGCATTCCGAGGTGCTGGCCGATCAGGAGCGCTGCGTCGACCTGTTCAAGGCGCTGGGCAGCGAGGAGGGGCTGAAATATGCCGTCGAGCATCGCGACATCATCGCGCGTTTCGGCCGCTTCCCGCACCGCAACCGGGTGCTCGAGCGGGAGACGACCGAGGAGGAAGCGGCGTTTCTCGAGAGCCATGACGGCTACGGCCAGTAGGTTCAGGGCGAAAAACTTGCGGTTTCGCGGATAAGGGCCCTAGATAGCCGGAATGCCGCGCGAGACGGGCTGGATTCCATGAGGGAGGGTTAATTGGCCAAGACGACGAGCAAGACCACTGCTGGCGCCGGCACCGAGAAGAAACAGGCGGCCCCAAAGGCTGCGAAATCTGCAGCGAAGGCACCGGTGAAATCGTCGGCGCCTGCCGCGAGGAAGACGGCCAAGCCTGCAGGACAAATGGCGCCCAAGGCAGAGACGAAGAAGCCCGTCGCGGTGAAGGCCGCAGCGCCCGCGAAGGCCGCTCCGGAAAAGGCGAAGACGGCCGCGTCGAAGGTAGCGGAGCCGGCTCCCGCGAAGGCAAGCACTACTGCCGCGAAGACGGTAGCGCCCGCAAAGGCCGCAGAACCGAAAGCAGCCGCTGCCAAGGCTGCGCCGGCGAAGGAGAAAGCCGGTACAACCAAAGCCGCGGAGCCGGCGGCGACCACCACAAGCGCCGCCCTGGCGAAGAAACCCGCCGCTGCCCCCAAGGCCGCGGAAAAGAAACCGGCAGCCGTGAAGGCCGCGCCCGCGAAAGCCGCGACGGCGACCGCGGCGAAGGCCGCGAAGCCTGCGGAGGCCAAGGCCAGGCCCGCCGGCGCGAAGAAAGCCGCCGCCAAGCCGGCCGACGCCCCCGCTGCTTCGAAGGCTGCCGAAACGAAGCCGGCCGAGGCCAAGCCAGCGGCCGCGAGGTCGGCGCGCAGCACGGCGGACAAGCCCTGGCTGGCCAGCTATCCCGACAAGATGCCGGCGGAGATTGGGCCGCTGACCGACAAGTCGATCGGCGACCTGTTCGTTTCCTCGTGCAAGAAGTTCGCCGCGCGCCCGGCCTTCACCTCCATGGGCAAGGAGCTGAGCTTTGCGGATCTGGAGAAGCAGTCGCAGCAGCTTGCCGCATACCTGCAGTCCAAGGGCCTGCGGCCCGGCGCCCGCGTCGCGCTGATGATGCCGAACGTGCTGCAATATCCGGTCGCGCTGATGGCCGTGCTGCGCGCCGGCTATGCGGTGGTCAACGTCAATCCGCTCTACACCCCGCGCGAACTGGAACACCAGCTGAACGACGCCGAGGCCGAGGCGATCGTCATCCTGGAAAATTTCGCCCACACGCTCGAGGCGGTGATCGGGCGGACCAAGGTCAAGCATGTCATCGTCGCCACGATGGGCGACCGGCTCGGCCTGAAGGGGATTCTGGTCAATCTCGTCGTTCGCCGCTTCAAGAAGATGGTGCCGGCCTACACGCTGCCTGGCCATGTGAGGTTCAACGACGCGCTCAAGCAGGGCGCGTCCGCGACCTTCCGCCCGGCGGCGATAGACCATGACGACATCGCCTTCCTGCAATATACGGGCGGCACGACCGGCATCTCGAAGGGCGCGGTGCTCACGCACGGAAACGTGCTCGCCAATGTGGCGCAGTGCGCGCTCTGGTTCGAGGCGGCCTTCATCAAGCATGGGCGGCCGGATCGGCCGATCTATATCTGCGCGCTGCCGCTCTATCATATCTATGCGCTGACGGTGAACGCTCTGATGGGCGTGCAGCAGGGCGCGAACAATATCCTGATAGCCAATCCGCGCGACATTCCGGCGCTGGTGAAGGAACTGCAGAAATATCCCTTCAACATCTTCCCCGGCCTCAACACGCTGTTCAACGCGCTGCTGAACAACGAGGAGTTCCGCAAGCTCGACTTCAAGCCGCTCATCCTCACCTTCGGCGGCGGCATGGCGGTGCAGAGCGTCGTGGCGGAGCGCTGGAAGAAGCTGACCGGAAAGCTCATCGTGGAGGGCTACGGCCTGTCCGAGACCTCGCCCGTGGCGACGGCCAATCGCTGCGACGCCGACGAGTTCACCGGCACGATCGGCCTGCCGATCCCCTCCACCGAGATCGCCATTCTCGACGAGGAGGGGAAGCAGTTGCCGCTCGGCGAGGTGGGCGAGATCGCCATTCGCGGCCCGCAGGTGATGACCGGCTACTGGAACCGGCCCGACGAGACCGCCAAGGCGATCACCCGCGACGGCTGGTTCAAGTCGGGCGACATGGGCTTCATGAACGAGGGCGGCTTCGTCAAGATCGTCGACCGCAAGAAGGACATGATCCTCGTCTCCGGCTTCAACGTCTATCCCAACGAGATCGAGGAGGTCGTCGCGGCGATGCCGGGCGTGCTCGAAGTGGCGGCCGTCGGCGTGCCGGACGAGAAGTCGGGCGAGGTGCCCAAGCTCTTCGTCGTCAAGAAGGACGAGAGCCTCACCGCCGACCAGATTCTCGCCTATTGCCGGGAGAACCTCACAGGCTACAAGCGGCCGAAGCAGGTCGAGTTCCGCAGCGAGTTGCCGAAGACGAATGTCGGCAAGATCCTGCGGCGCGAGTTGCGCTGAGAAGGGCGGCAGAGCATGGGCCATATGGGTCGCGCGCTGGTGACAGCGCGCGACCGTTCGTGTAAGCGCAGGCCGGCTTTGCCCGCACCGTTCCAGCCACCGAGGTTTTCATGACGTCCCAGCCCCGCTACCGCCGTGTCCTGCTCAAGGCGTCGGGCGAGGCCCTGATGGGCCAGCAGGGGTTCGGCATCGACGTGTCGGTGGCCGATCGCATCGCCGGCGACATCGCCGAGGCGCGCGCGCTGGGGGTCGAAGTCGGCGTCGTCATCGGCGGCGGCAACATCTTCCGCGGTGTCGCGGTAGCCTCCAAGGGCGGCGACCGCGTCACCGGCGACCATATGGGCATGCTGGCCACGGTGATCAATTCGCTGGCGCTGCGCACCTCGCTGGTGAAGCTGGGGGTGGACGCGGTGGTGCTTTCCGCCATCGCCATGCCCGAGCTTTGCGAAAGCTTTTCCCAGCGGCAGGCCACCGCCTACATGAATGCCGGCAAGGTGGTGATCTTCGCCGGCGGCACCGGAAACCCGTTCTTCACCACCGATTCGGCGGCTGCGCTGCGCGCCGCGGAGATCGGCGCGGATGCGCTGTTCAAGGGCACGCAGGTGGACGGCGTCTATTCGGCCGATCCCAAGAAGGACCCGGCCGCGACGCGCTACGATAGGCTAACGCATGAGCAGGTGCTGCGGCAGGGCCTGCAGATCATGGATACGGCGGCAATTGCGCTTGCACGCGAGAACCACATTCCGATAATCGTCTATTCAATTCACGAAGCGGGCGGTTTCGGCGCTATTTTGCGCGGCGAGGGCCGCTGCACGGTGGTCTCCGATCGCGCCTGACCGCGACGGGGACTTTGCACAGACCGGAGGACGAAGGATGAGCGACGGCGCTGATTTCAAGGATCTGCAACGCAGAATGGACGGCGCGGTGTCGGCCTTCAAGAACGATCTCGCCTCGCTTCGCACCGGGCGGGCGTCGAGCAACCTGCTCGATCCGATCCAGGTACAGGCCTATGGGTCGGCGATGCCGCTGAACCAGGTCGCGACCGTGTCGGTGCCGGAGCCGCGGATGCTTTCCGTCTCCGTATGGGACAAGTCGATGGTCGGCGCGGTGGATCGTGCGATTCGCGAGTCGAATCTCGGTTTCAACCCGATCGTCGACGGCAGCACGCTGCGCATCCCCCTGCCGGAGCTCAATGAGCAGCGGCGCAAGGAACTGGCCAAGATCGCGCATAACTATGCCGAGAATGCGCGCGTCGCCGCCCGCCACGTCCGCCGTGACGGCATGGACGTCCTCAAAAAGGCTGAAAAGGACGGCACCATCAGCGAGGACGACCACCGCAAGCAGTCGGACAGGGTGCAGAAGATGACCGACGAGGCCATCAGCGCCATCGACGCGATGCTGGCGGAAAAGGAAGCGGAGATCATGCAGGTCTGAGGACCTGCGCCGCCGCCGGAGCGGATTTCGGCGCTTGTCCCGCCATATCGGCGGCTTTTGCCCGAAATCATGTCCGAGGCGCGCTTTCCGGTTTGAAGTTGGCGTGCGCCCATGCCATCACTTGAACACGCTTGGGCGGCATCGGTCGCGGTTGCGTGGAACGGACGGAAGGAGCATCCGCGGAAAGTGGAGATGCTCCGGGCGGGCATCTGAACGGGGGCGGTCGTGAGGCCCGAGCACATCGCGATCATCATGGACGGGAACGGCCGCTGGGCGAAGGCGCGCGGCCTGCCGCGCGTTGCCGGTCACCGCGCCGGCGTCGAGGCGCTGCGCAGGACCGTCCGCGACGTCGCCGACCTGGGCATAAGCTGGCTCACGGTCTATGCCTTCTCGTCGGAGAACTGGTCGCGGCCCAAGGCCGAGGTCGGCGAGTTGATGGGCCTGCTCAAGATGTTCATCCGCCGCGACCTTGCCGAACTGCACAAGAACGGGGTGCGGGTGCGGGTCATCGGCGAGCGCGCGGGGCTGGCGCCGGACATCGCCGCGCTACTGTACGAAGCGGAGGCGCTGACCGCGTTGAACGCGCAGATGAATCTCGTCATCGCGTTCAACTATGGCGGGCGCGACGAGATCGTGCGCGCGGCGCGGAGGATCGCGGAGGACGCGCAGGCCGGCCGCCTCGACCCGGCGGCGCTCGACCAGGACCGCTTCGCCGCCTATCTCGACACCGAGAGCATTCCCGACCCCGACCTCGTCGTGCGCACCAGTGGCGAGGAGCGGCTTTCCAACTTCCTGCTGTGGCAGGCCGCCTATGCGGAGCTGGTCTTCGTCGAATGCTACTGGCCTGAATTCGATCGCGCAGAGCTGATGCGGGTGCTCGACATCTACGCGCTGCGCGACCGCCGTTTCGGCGGCCTAGCGGCACGCGACGCGTCATGAACGGTGCCGCCGCATCCGCTCCGCCGGCGCGCAAGCCGCGCAGCAACCTGCAGATCCGGGTCCTGTCGGCGATCGTGCTGGCCGTGGTGGTGTTCGGCGCCACATGGCTCGGCGGCGTCGCGTTCCGCGTCTTCGCCGTCGCCATGGGGCTGGCGATCTTCCACGAATGGCTGGGCATGGCGTTGCGCGAGGAGGATGTCGTGCTGCGGCGCGTGGGCTGGCTGTTCATGCTCGCCGTCGCCGTGGTGATCCTCACCGGGGCGCCGGCCTCTCCCGCGGGCTGGATGTTCGGCTCGGTGGCGATGGCGACGCTGCTCGGCGGCGCGGCGGGGCTGGCGACGCGGCGCGGCGTGGCGCTCGGCGCCGGCATCGCCTATGCCGGCCTGCCGATGGCGTCGCTGGCGCTCCTGCGCGGCGTCGACCTGCCGGGCATGATCGCCATCGCCTTCCTGCTCGCCATCGTATGGGCGACCGATATTCTCGCCTATTTCGCCGGGCGCCGCGTCGGCGGGCCGAAGCTCGCGCCGCGCATCTCGCCCAACAAGACCTGGAGCGGCGCCATCGGCGGCGCGGTCGCGGCCGTCGCGGCCGGGGCGGGCATCTTCCTGCTCGTCGGCCATCCCGCGCCGGCTTGGGTCGCTTTAGGGCTGGCGCTCGTGCTTTCCATCGTGGCGCAGGCCGGCGACCTTCTCGAATCCGCCGTCAAGCGCCATTTCGGGGTCAAGGATTCGGGCGGCATGATACCCGGCCATGGCGGCGTCATGGACCGCTTCGACGGGCTGGTGACGGCGGCTGCCATGCTCTACATGATCGGCGCGGTCGCGGGCAGCGCCGATCTGCCCTCGGCCAGCCTGTTTTCAGTCACCGGGCAGTGACGGCGTGGCCGCTGACTTGCAGCAAGGCGTCACGTCTTCGCCATCGATTCGCCGGTATCGAAGCGACATCTCGCGACCGGCATGGGCGCCTTCGGAGGGGCAATGGATTTCCTGAGCGGCATCTTCAGTACTAACGGGCTGATCATAGGTACGTTGGTGCCGTTCCTGTTCGTGCTGACCGTCGTGGTCTTCGTGCACGAAATGGGGCACTACCTCGTCGGGCGCTGGTGCGGCATCGGCGTCAAGGCGTTCTCGATCGGCTTCGGGCCGGAACTCGTCGGCTTCAACGACCGCAAGGGGACGCGCTGGAAGCTCTCGGCCATTCCGCTGGGCGGCTATGTCAAGTTCGTCGGCGACATGAGCGTGACCAGCGCGCCGGAATCGGAAGAGGCGGCGCTGCTGAGCCCGGAAGAGCGGAAGGTGGCCTTTCATACGCAGCCGGTGTGGAAGCGCGCGCTCACGGTTCTGGCCGGCCCGGCCTTCAATTTCCTGCTCACCATCGCCGTCTTCTCGGTGATGTTCGCCATTTACGGGCGCTATGTGTCGGAGCCCACCGTTGCGGAAGTGCGCCCCGACAGCCCGGCGGCTGTGGCGGGCTTCCAGCCCGGCGACCGTTTCGTCAGCGTCGACGGTCGCAAGGTTTCCACCTTCGCCGACGTGCAGCGGCTGGTTTCGGGACGCGCGGGCGACGAGATCACCTTCGTGCTGCTGCGCAACGGCGAGGAAGTGACGCTGACCGCCGTGCCGGCGCTGACCGAGCAGAACGACGCGCTGGGCAATGTGGTGCGGATCGGCGTGATCGGCGTCGTCAACAACAATACGGTCGGCCAGCCGCGGCAGATCACCTACACGCCGCTGGAATCGGTCGTGGAGGGGGTGCGCGAGACCGGCCATGTGGTGGCGCGAACGGGACAGTTCCTACAGCGCTTCGTCATGGGCCGGGAGGACAAGTGCCAGCTGGGCGGGCCGGTGCGCATCGCCGAAATGTCGGGCGCGGCCGCCGCGCTCGGCTTCGAATGGCTGGTCCAGCTCGTCGCGCTTCTTTCCGTCGGCATCGGAATCCTTAACCTTCTGCCCATTCCGCCCCTGGATGGCGGGCATCTGGTGTTCTACGGTGCCGAGGCCGTCATGCGCCGTCCTGTCTCGGAACGGATCATGGAGGCGGTCTATCGCGCGGGACTTTTTGTCGTCCTGATTTTCATGGCCTTTGTGTTCTGGAATGATATTTTCGGCTGCTGAGGGCGGGGCGGCCGGCAAGGCGGAGTGCATATGTGTTGAGATGCCATTTACCATGTCGCGGAAATTCCGTGACGCGATTGCAACGGGTTCTGGACGAAGTAAACGCAAATTAACCAGAAGCCTTGCGTGTAGGGAAAATCGGGGTAATACGGATCGGGTGTTTCTGGCGCGATCTCCGGATTTCTCGCTGTGGGGACTACGAGAAAAGAAGGTACACAAGCCCAATGAAGGCAGGATACAAGTTTATGCGCACCGCTTCGGCGGTAGCCCTGTCGGTCGGGATCGCGGTCTCGGGTAGCGTGGCGTTTCAGCTTGCAAGCGTTGCCTCTGCCGAGGCCGCGGTGGTCAACCGCATAGAGGTGCGCGGCAATCAGCGGGTCGATGCCGAGACGGTTCGCGGCTATATCGGCATCCGTCCGGGACAGAGCTTCTCGAGCACCGACATCGATGAGGCCGTGAAGCGCCTTCACGCGACCGGTCTGTTCTCCGACGTGCGCATTTCGCAGTCGGGCGGCGCGCTCGTCGTGGTCGTCGACGAATATTCCTCGATCAACCAGGTCCTGTTCCAGGGCAACCGGAAGATCAAGGATCAGGAACTGGCTGCCCGCGTCCAGTCGAAGCCGCGCGGCTCCTATTCGAGCGTGATGGCCGAAGCGGATGTCGAGACGATTCGCGAATCCTACCGCCGCATCGGCCGCGAGGATGCGCAGGTCAGCGTCACCACGCAGCCGATCGACGGCAATCGCGTCAACGTGATCTTCCAGATCAACGAAGGCGACCGCACCAAGATCGCCGATGTCAATTTCGTCGGCAACAACGCGTTCGGCGACCGCCGGCTGGCCGATGTCATCGCGACCAAGCGGTCGAACTTCCTGTCCTTCCTGACCCGCAACGACGTCTACGATCCCGACCGCATGCGTGCGGACGAGGAGGCGTTGCGCCGCTTCTACTACAATCGCGGCTATGCGGACTTCCAGGTCGTTTCGTCCGATGCGCAGTTCGACGAAGCCAGGAACGAATATACCGTCACGTTCACGGTGGACGAGGGCGAGCGCTACACGTTCGGTGACATTGCCGTCGAGAGCACGATCGCCGGCGTCGACACCGCTTCGCTGAACGGCCTGCTGGATACCCGCAGCGGCGCGGTCTACAGCGCCAAGAACGTCGAGGACTCTGTCGTCGCCATCACCGAGCGGCTGGCCGGCATGGGCTATGCCTTCGCGCAGGTGACGCCGCGCGGCGACCGCGACTTCTCCAACCGCACGATCTCGGTCCTCTACACCGTGGACGAGGGCGCGCGCGCCTATGTCGAGCGCATCGAGATCCGCGGCAACACCAAGACGCGCGACTATGTGATTCGCCGCGAGTTCGACCTGAACGAGGGCGATGCCTTCAACCAGGTTCTCATCCAGCGCGCGAAGCGCCGCCTGGAAGCGCTTGACTACTTTACGACAGTCGATGTTTCGACGGCGCCGGGCTCTGCGCCCGACCAGGTTGTTCTGGTCATCGACGTGACCGAGAAGGCGACCGGCGAACTGTCGATCGGCGGCGGCTACACGACGGGCAGCACGCCGGATTCGGGCTTCAACGTCGAGGGCGGCATCGGCGAGCGCAACTTCCTCGGGCGCGGCCAGGCGATCCGCCTGTCCTTCTCCGGCGGCAGCAATTCGCGCGACTACATGATCTCGTTCACCGAGCCCTATTTCCTCGGTCAGCGGATCTCGGCCGGCTTCGACATCTACCGCCAGACGCGCAATTACGATTACTACCGCAGCGAGATCACCGGCGGCACGGTGCGTTTCGGCCTGCCGATCACGGAGAACTTCTCGACGCAGGTCGCCTATAATTATGCGGTCGAGAAGCACAGCTATCGCGGTGCGTGCGATCCTGCCACGAGCGGCTATGATCCCGCGAACTGCAAGCTCTCGCAATTCATCAAGGACGCCATCGGCGTGCCGGGCGGTCCGGGAGCCAACTGGTCCAAGTCGTCGATCAGCGGATCGCTGGTCTACAACACGATCGACAACATGCAGAACCCGCGTGAAGGCATCTATGCCAACTTCACCACGGAAGTGGCGGGTCTGGGCGGCGATGCGCGCTGGGTGAAGTTCACCGGCCGCGGCAACTATTACAGGACGCTGTCCGAGGAGATGGATCTCGTCGGCCTGCTGGTTCTGGGCGGCGGCCATGTGCAGTCCTACGGCAACCGCGACCTGCGCGTGTTCGACTATTTCCAGTCGAGCGATCGCATCATCCGCGGCTTCGCCTATAACGGCATCGGCCCGTACGACGCCGCGACGGTTGGCAATCCCGGCGGACCCGATCACCTCGGCGGCCGGACCTACCTGCATGCGTCGGCCGAGCTGCAATTTCCGATCCCGGTCGTTCCGGAGAGCATCGGCTTCCGCGGCGCGCTGTTCGCCGATGCCGCGACGCTCTACGGCAACTCCCTGACCTCGACAGGCGGCACGGTCGCGGGAGCCGACATGAAGCTGCGTGCTTCGGTGGGCGCCAGCCTGATCTGGGCCTCGCCCTTCGGCCCGCTTCGTGTCGACTATGCGATCCCGGTCAAGAAGGAAGCGACCGACAAGGTGCAGAACTTCAACTTCGGCATCTCCACCCGCTTTTAGGCGAAGCGGGGATTCCGGGCCGCGTTTCAGCGGCCCGGATGAAAGTTACCATGGCGGATCCCGTCTTCTTCAAGGTCACTGAGGGTGTCACCGTGGGCCGGATCGCCGAGGCGGTCGGCGCGCGGCTTGTCGATCCGTCGCAGGCGGATCTGCCGATCCTCGGCGCGGCGCAACCCTCCGATGCCGGGCCGGGTACGCTCATCTTCATCGACGGGCAGCGCAATGCCGCGCGGCTGGCGGGCTCGCATGCGACGGCGGTGCTTTGCCGGCCGGAGCATGTCGCGCTCGTGCCGCCGGGTGCGGTGGCGCTGGAATCCGCCCATCCGCAGGCGGCCTTCGTCGCCGCGATCCGGCTTCTCTATCCCGATGCCTCGCTGCCGTCGGCCATAACCGGACAGGTCGGCATCGCCGCATCGGCGATCGTTTCGCCCGAGGCGCGGCTGGAGAACGAAGTCACCGTGGAAGCAGGTGCCGTCATCGGCGCGCGGGCCGAGATCGGCGCCGGCACGATCATTGGTCCCAATGCGGTGATCGGCCCCGACTGCCGCATCGGCCGCGACTGCCGTGTGGGCGCGGGCGCGACGATCCAGCACGCGCTGATCGGCAACCGCGTCATCATCCATCCGGGCGCGCGGCTGGGGCAAGACGGCTTCGGCTATATCGGCACGCGCAACGGCCCGGAGAAGGTCCTGCAGCTCGGCCGGGTCATCCTGCAGGACGATGTGGAAGTGGGCGCCAATTCCGCCATCGATCGCGGCGCCCTCTCGGACACCATCGTCGGCGAGAAGACGAAGATCGACAATCTCGTCCAGATCGCCCACAACGTGACCATCGGCAGATGCTGCGTGATTGCGGGGCAGTGCGGTATTTCAGGCTCCGTCCGCATCGGCAACTTCGTGCGCATCGGAGGAGGCGCGGGCATTTCCGACCATGTGAGCGTCGGCGACGGGGCGCAGCTTGCCGCCCGGTCCGGCGTGATGCATGACGTTCCGGCGGGCGAAAGCTGGGGCGGCGCGCCGGCGCTGCCGATTCGCCAGTATCTGCGCGGGTTCGCGGCATTGAAGGCGCATGGCAAGACCGGTGAGGCCAAATCAGGAAAGACGAAATGACGGACGTGACCGAACTGACAACGCTCGACGTGCAGCAGATCATGAAGCTGCTGCCGCACCGCTATCCGTTCCTTCTCGTCGACCGGATCATCGATATCAAGGGCGATGAATCGGCGATCGGCATCAAGAACGTGACCGCGAACGAGCCGCATTTCACCGGCCATTTCCCGGAACTGCCGGTGATGCCGGGCGTCCTCATCATCGAGGCGATGGCGCAGACGGCCGGCGCGATCTGCATCGCCCAGCACCAGAATCTGAAGGAGCCGCCGCAGGTCTTCTTCATGACGGTCGACGGGGCCAAGTTCCGCAAGCCCGTCGTGCCGGGCGACCGGCTGGAAATCCATGTCCGCAAGATGAAGCAGCGCGGCGGCGTCTTCCGCTTCACCTGCGAGGCGAAGGTGGATGGCGGCAAGGTCGCGGAGGCCGAGGTGCAGGCCATGGTCATCTACAAGGACGAGGCATAGATCTTGGCCGAACGCAGCCAGGTTTCGATCCATCCCCTGGCGGTGGTCGAAAAGGGAGCCCAACTCGGCACGGGCGTCGAGGTCGGTCCGTTCTGTCATGTCGGGCCTGACGTGGTGCTGGAGGACAATGTCCATCTGCACAGCCACGTCTCGATAACCGGCCACACGCGCATCGGGGCCCGCACGCAGGTCTTCGCGCATGCCGCCCTGGGCGGCGCGCCGCAGGACTGGAAGTACAAGGGCGAACCGACGACGCTGGAGATCGGCGCCGACTGCCTGATCCGCGAGAGCTTCACCGCACATCGCGGCACCGCCACTGGGCGCGGCTTCACCCGCATCGGCGGCAAATGCATGCTGATGGTGGGCGCCCATGTGGCGCATGACTGCATTCTCGGCGACAATATCGTGATGGCGAACGGCTCGCTGCTGGCCGGCCATTGCGAGGTCGGCGACAATGTCGTGATTTCCGGCCTCGTCGCCGTGCACCAGTTCGTGCGCATCGGCCGCGGCGCCATGCTGGCGGGCGCGGCCGGCGTCGCCGGCGACGTTCTGCCCTATACGATGGCGCAGGGCGACCGCGCCAAGCTGCGCGGGCTCAATGTCATCGGCCTGCGCCGCAGCGGCGCCACGCGCGAGGATGTGCGCGAGGTGCGCCGCGCGCTCAACATGCTGTTCGACCGCGCGCGGCCGGCGGCCGAGAATGTCGAGCGGGTGAGGGCGGCCCATGGCGCCAATGCCCGCGTCGCCGAAATGCTCGATTTCTTCACCAATCGCGGCAAGCGCATCTTCTGCGTGCCGGCGCTGGGGCATGGGCTGGACGAAGACGGGGAATAATCTTTGCCGCTTCACAGCGGTCCTGCGTCCTTCGAGGCTCGCTTCGCTCGCACCTCAGGATGAGGGAAGTGGGTGCCTCCTTTGAAGGCTCGACTATTGCCTCGCACCTTAGATGAGGGACGTAAGCTGATCGAACCCGCGGTCGTGGGCTCGACTGGCGATAGCCTTCCTCATCCTGAGGTGCGAGCCCGCAATGCGTCTGCCCCGATGCGCTAAACTGCGAAGGGCGAGCCTCGAAGGACGCACCCAAAGTCCAGCGAACCCTCGTAAAAATGAATCAGGCCGGGCAGTTGCCCGGCCTTTCTCATGCATCGCGTCAGCCTGTCAGCGCTTGGCGATCGGCACGTAGTCGCGCTCGCGCTCGCCGGTATAGAGCTGGCGGGGGCGGCCGATCTTCTGGTGCGGGTCCTCGATCATTTCCTTCCACTGCGCCACCCAGCCGACGGTGCGCGCGACGGCGAACAGCACGGTGAACATGGTGGTGGGGAAGCCCAGCGCCTTCAGCGTGATGCCGGAATAGAAATCGATGTTCGGATAGAGCTTCTTCTCGATGAAATACGAGTCGGTCAGCGCGATCCGCTCGAGCTCCATCGCCACGTCGAGCAGCGGATCGTCCTTGATGCCGAGCTCGCCGAGCACCTCATGCGTCGTCTTCTGCATGATCTTCGCGCGGGGATCGTAGTTCTTGTAGACGCGGTGGCCGAAGCCCATCAGGCGGAAGGGATCGTTCTTGTCCTTGGCGCGATTGATGAATTCGGGGATGCGGTCGACCGAGCCGATCTCGGACAGCATGTTGAGCGCCGCCTCGTTGGCGCCGCCATGAGCCGGGCCCCACAGGCAGGCGATGCCGGCCGCGATGCAGGCGAAGGGGTTGGCGCCCGACGAGCCGGCGAGGCGCACGGTCGAGGTCGAGGCGTTCTGCTCATGGTCGGCATGGAGGATGAAGATGCGTTCCATGGCGCGCGCCAGCACCGGATTGACCTTGTATTCCTCGCAGGGCACGGCGAAGCACATATGCAGGAAGTTGGCCGCATAGCCCAGCTCGTTGCGCGGATACACGAAGGGCTGGCCGACATGATATTTGTAGGCCATGGCCGCGATCGTCGGCATCTTGGCGATCAGGCGGATCGAGGCGACCATGCGCTGGTGCGGGTCGGAAATGTCCGTCGAGTCGTGGTAGAAGGCCGACAGCGCGCCGACCACGCCGCACATCACCGCCATCGGGTGCGCGTCGCGGCGGAAGCCGGAGAAGAACTTCGCCATCTGCTCGTGCACCATCGTGTGGCGGGTCACGCGATAGTCGAAATCCTCCTTCTGCGTCTTGGTGGGCAGATCGCCATAGAGAAGGAGATAGCAGGTCTCGAGAAAGTCGCCGTGCTCGGCGAGCTGCTCGATGGGGTAGCCGCGATGCAGGAGCAGCCCTTCGTCGCCGTCGATGAAGGTGATCTTGGATTCGCAGCTTGCGGTGGAGGTGAAGCCGGGGTCGTAGGTGAAGGTTCCCGTGTCCTTGTACAGCGCGCCGATGTCGATGACGTCAGGTCCAAGCGTGCCTTCCCACACCTTGAGTTCAGTCGTCTTTCCGCCGAAATCGATCTTCGCTGTATCTGTCATCACATCACCTTCTTGCCATGCAGTTTACCCCAGTCGCATCGCCGCAGGTGCGTTGACGCAGGCCGAAAGCGCGATCTTGCTAACGCATTTGTTCAAAGCTGCCAAGTAAGCCAAGTTCCGCATTGTTGCACTGCAAAATTGCATGTTGCAACTCGATTCATCATGCGCCGCCCGCAATCTGGTCGCGCAATCGTGCAAGGCTTTCCTCCCGTCCGAGCACGGCCAGAACGTCGAAAACGCCGGGCGAGGTGCTGCGTCCCGTCAGCGCCGCACGCAGCGGCTGGGCGGCCTTGCCGAGCTTCAGGCCGGCGCCCTCCGCATAGGCGCGCACGACCGATTCGGTCGTGGCCGCGCTCCAGTCGCCGATGGTTTCCAGCAGCGGCAGAAGGCCCGCGATGACGGCGCGCGCATCCGCGTCGAGCAGCGCCGCGGCCTTCTCGTCCAATGCCAGAGGTCGCTTCGCGAAAAGGAACTGCGCGCCGTCTGCGAGCTCCACCAGGGTCTTGGCGCGCTCCTTCAGGCCGGGCATCGCGGCCAGCAGCTTCGCCTTGCCGTCGGCGGTGGCCGCGGCCGCGCGTATCGCGTCGACATTGTCGAGCCAGGGCAGGGTGGCGATGAAGGCGTCGAGCAGCTCGGCATCGCCGGACTGGCGCATATAGACGCCGTTGAGGGCCTCGAGCTTGGCATAGTCGAAGCGCGCCGCGCCTTTGTTCACGTCCTCGATCTCGAACCATTCGACCATCTGCGCGGTCGACATCACCTCGTCGTCGCCGTGGCTCCAGCCGAGACGGGCCAGGTAGTTGCGCAGGGCGGCCGGCAGATAGCCCATGGCGCGGTAGGCCTCGACGCCCAGCGCGCCATGGCGCTTGGAGAGCTTCGCGCCGTCCGGCCCGTGGATCAGCGGGATATGCGCCATCACCGGGATCTCCCAGGCAAGAGCGTCGTAGATGACCTGCTGGCGGGCGGCATTGGTGAGGTGGTCGTCGCCGCGGATGATATGGGTGACGCCCATGTCGTGGTCGTCCACGACGACGGCGTGCATGTAGGTCGGCGTGCCGTCGGAGCGCAGGATGATGAAGTCGTCGAGGTCCTTGTTGGGGAAGCGGACATCGCCCTGCACGCGGTCGCGCACCACCGTCTCGCCTTCGCGCGGCGCCTTGATGCGGATGACCGGCTTCACCCCGGCTGGCGCCTCGGACGGGTCGCGGTCGCGCCAGCCGCCGTCATAGCGAGGGGGGAGTCCCTTCGCCCGCGCGTTCTCGCGCATGGAATCCAGCTCTTCCGCCGTCTCATAGGCGTAATAGGCTCTGCCGAGGCTCACCAGTTCCTCCGCGACCTCGCGGTGGCGGGCGGCGCGGGCGAACTGGGAGATCGCCTCGCCATCCCATGTGAGGCCGAGCCAGGTCAGGCCGTCGAGGATGGCGGCGGTGGCGCTTTCGGTGGAGCGCTCGCGGTCGGTATCCTCGATGCGCAGCAGCATCTTGCCGCCCGTATGCTGCGCATAGAGCCAGTTGAAGAGCGCGGTGCGCGCCCCGCCAATATGGAGGTAGCCCGTCGGGGAGGGCGCGAAGCGGGTGACGACTGGTCGGGACATGTGGCCTCGGAACTGGCGGCAGGTTCTGTCGACGCGCATGTAGCACAGGGAGCCCCCGGCGCAAGTTCGGCGCGGCCGAAGTCGCCCGTCGCATGGCGTTTTGTGTCGGTTGGAGCTGGCTTGCGGCGCTTCCGCCATGCTCTCCGAGTCGGTTCCCGCTTTCGGGACGCCGGCTTTCGTGTAGCATGTCCCGGAGCGCATGCGATCATGGACGGGGATCAGCTTGGGCGAAACGAGGCGTAGCGAAGCGGCCGACGAACGTGCGGCCTTCAGCATTGCCGATGGCGCCGGCGACGTGCCTGCGCCTTTTGCGGCCGGGCGCCGCCTGCCGGTGTCGGCCGCGCGGAGCACCGCGCCCATTGTCAGGGCACCCGCCGGTGCGGCGGTCATGGCCGCCCTCGGAAGCGCAGCCGCATATGAGCGCGATATCGGCGTGGGCTTTCACCTCGTTCCGGTTTTTCTCTGCCTCGGCGTGTTCGCCTATTACGGCCTGTCGCGCGAGCCCGGCCTTGCCGTCATGCTCGTCGTCCTCGGCTGCGGCATCGCTGCCGCCATTCTCGTGCGGCGGTGGCAGGGCTGGCATCTGGCGGCGATGGCGCTGGTCATCACGGTCATCGGCGCGCTGGCCGCGAAGCTGGAGGTCATGCGCGCCGATACGCCGATGCTGGGCGCGGAAATCTCCACGCGGCTGACCGCGCGCGTGGCCGACATCGAGCGACAGGCCAACGGCCGCATCCGCCTCACGCTCGATGTGCTGGCAACCGAACGCCCGCAATTGCGCTATGCGCCGGCGCGCGTGCGGGCGACCGCGCGTGCCGTGCCGGAGGGCATGCAGATCGGCGACGTGGTCACAGGCGCGGTCCGGCTGATTCCGGCATCCGGGCCCGTGCGGCCGCAAAGCTACGACTTCGCATTCAAGAACTATTTCGACGGCATCGGCGCCAGCGGCTTTTTCCTGTCCGGCCCTGAGCCTGTGGCCGGAGCCGAAGCGCGGTTCGGTGAACCCTCACGGACCGAACTTGCCATGCGCCATCTGGTCAACTGGCGCGCCGGCGTGGCCCGCCACATCGCCGGCCGCATCGGCGGGGCGGAGGGCGAGATCGCCGCGGCACTCATCACCGGCGTGCGCGCCGGCATTCCCGAACGGGTCAACGATGCGCTGCGCGTGACCGGCCTGTATCATATCGTCTCCATTTCCGGCCTCCACATGGCGCTGGTGGCGGGAACCGTGATGGTCGCGTTGCGCTCGCTTTTCGCGCTCATGCCTTCCTTCGCCATGCGCCATCCGGTCAAGAAATATGCCGCTGCGGTGGCGCTGGTCGCGACGGCCGCCTATCTCGTCGTCTCGGGCAGTGAGGTCGCGGCGGAACGCAGCTTCATCATGCTGGCCGTGATGCTGATCGCGATCCTGTTCGACCGCGCCGCGATCACCATGCGCAATCTGGCGCTTTCGGCGATCATCATCATTCTCGTTTCGCCGCATGAGGTGGTGGGGCCGAGTTTCCAGATGTCGTTCGCCGCGACGGCCGCGCTCGTCGCCACCTATGCCGGCTGGTCCCAATTTTCCGAGCGGCGGCGCGAGACTGCCCGTACAGATTCCGGCCTCGCGGCCGCCGCCGCACGGAAAGGGATCGGCTATATCGGCGCCCTGGCGCTGACCTCGGTGGTCGCGGGCGCCGCGACGGCGCTGTTCACCGCATGGCACTTCCAGCAGGTCTCGCCGCTCGGCCTTGTCGCCAATCTCGCCGTCATGCCGATCGTCTCCGTCGTGGTGATGCCAATGGCGGTGCTCGCCTGCCTGCTGATGCCGCTCGGCCTCGACGGGCCGGCGCTCGACCTGATGGGGCAGGGCATCGCGGTGATGAACGCGGTCGCGTTCTGGCTCGCCTGCCGCTCCATGTTCGACGTCACCGGAACGGTGCCGCTGGCCGCCGTCCTGCTTCTCACTGCGGCGCTCGCATTGCTCACTTTGCTGCGCGGGCGGCTGCGATGGTCGGCGGCGCCGCTCCTCGCGGGCGGAGCCATGCTGCTCGTCGCGCATGATGTGCCCGACATCTTCGTTTCGGAGGACGGCAGGCTGGTCGCGGTCCGTCTTCAAGACGGGCGGATCGCGGTCAATCGCGCGCGACCCAACGCCTTCACCATGGAAAACTGGACGCGCGCCATGGCCAGCCGCGCGGTCGTCGCGCCGGTGAAGCAAGGGCAGGAGGCCCGCAGCGGCACGGCGTTCACTTGCGCGGCGGGCACCTGCACGATCGCCCACCCGTCGGGGCTCGTCGCCTATGTGGGAAGCGCGGATGCGGCCCGCGAACTGTGCGCCGACGCGATGCTCATCGTCATCGACGATGCGACCGCCGAAAACCCCTGCGCCGGAGCGCGGCCGACGGTGCTCACCAAGCGCGATCTCGCCCGGAAGGGCAGCGCCGAAATATCGGTCGACACGCCCGCAACAGGCGTGGCCCATGCCTCGCAACGCGAGTCCCGGCCCGATCTCCGCTTCGCCATCGCCGAACCCTACCGGCCATGGCACGCGCATCGCCGCTACTCACGCGAGGCACGCGGCCTGCCGCCGTGGCAGCCGAGGCAACGCAATGCCGCATCCAGGTCGGAGGGTGCAGCGGCGGAACCACCGGCGGAGTAGCATAAACGCAGGCGAGTTCGCCTTAAGCGCCGCGCGCGAAGTGCTCTTTCGGCAAGGCCGGCCGGTAATCCGGCGATGGTTCTCGACCGTAGGCGATGTGGATCGCTCACGGCATGGATCCTCGGGTCAAGCCCGAGGATGACGAGTGTAGTGGAGGTTATGCCAACCACCGGCGTGGACGATTGACAGTAACCTTCTCTGCCTTCGTCATCCTCGGGCTTGACCCGAGGATCCATGCCGTCACGCTGATGCAGCGCGGAGGGTGCAGGTCAGGCGTTCTCGCTCGAAAGGATCGCCCTTCCCATACGACCGGCGCGACAATCTTATGAGAATCGCCGGCAGCGCAACGGCCGAAGATAGTCCGCTATGGAGCGGATAACCCGATACGCTTAGTACCGCCGGATCAGCCCGACGAGCCGGCCCTGCACCTTCACCCGGTCGGGGCCGAAGATGCGTGTTTCGTAGGCCGGGTTGGCGGCTTCGAGAGCGATCGACGCGCCCTTGCGGCGGAAGCGCTTGAGGGTGGCTTCCTCGTCGTCCACCAGCGCCACCACGATGTCGCCCGGATTGGCCGTCTGCGTGTCGCGGATGATGACCGTGTCGCCGTCGAAGATGCCGGCCTCGATCATGGAATCGCCCTTGACCTCGAGTGCATAGTGCTCGCCCGCGGACAGCATGTCCGGCGGCACCGCGATGGCATGGGTCTGGTGCTGGATCGCCGAGATCGGCACGCCGGCGGCGATGCGCCCCATCACCGGGATGCTGACGGAACCCGGATTGTCGTCATTGCCGGCGGGAAGGGCGCGTGACGGCTGCTTCTGGCCGAGGCTGCCCTGGATCACGCTGGGCGAGAACTTGCGCGCCGAATTGAGGCCGGGAGCGATCGAGTCGGGCAGGCGCAGCACCTCCAGCGCCCGGGCGCGGTTTGGCAGCCGGCGAATGAAGCCGCGCTCTTCCAGCGCGCTGATGAGGCGATGGATGCCGGATTTCGAGGCGAGGTCCAGCGCATCCTTCATCTCGTCGAAGGAGGGCGGAATGCCAGTCTCCTTCAGCCGCTCATGGATGAAGAGAAGAAGTTCATGCTGCTTGCGTGTCAACATTTCTCGCCTGCGAGTCGCGCGCCGGAGAATCACCGGCAAACAAAACCAGAACAATCACTATATGTTCCAGTCTTGTTCCGCAACTGTTTAAATTTGGTGAAGGCGCCGCCTCAGCGGATCATCAGCACGCGGCAGGGGTGTCCCGCGCGAGCGGCGGGGGCGTGGGGGTCGCGGATGATCAGGCAGTTCGCCTCGGCGAGCGTCTTCAGCATGGAGGAGTCCTGCACCGCGAAGGGCGTCGCCACGAGGCCGGCCGAGCCGGGATAGGCGGAGGCCCGCACATAGTCGCGCCGGCGGTCGTTCTCGCGCATGTCGCTGCCGAGGATGGCGGTGCGGATATTGGCCTGATGCTCGCGGCCGCCGAGCCGCGCCAGCAGCGGAAGCAGGAAGAGGTGCGCGCAGACGAGGCTGGAGACGGGATTGCCCGGCAGGCCCAGCATATGCGTCGCGCCCAGCCGGCCCACCATCAGCGGCTTGCCGGGCCGCATCGCGATCTTCCAGAAATCGAGCTCCATGCCCAGGCCGGTCAGCACCTCCCGCACGAGGTCATGGTCGCCAACCGAGGCGCCGCCCAGGGTGACGATGACGTCCGCGCCGGCCTTTTGGGCGCGGCTGACGGCGTCCGCGATCGCGCCGCGGTCGTCGCGCACGATGCCGAGGTCGAGCACGTCGGCGTTCGCCTGTCGGGTCAGATGCGCGATGCCATAGCCGTTGGAGGCGATGATCTGGTTGGGGCCCGGTTCCGAACCGGGCGGCAGAAGCTCATCGCCCGTCGCAAGGATCGCCACCAGCGGCCGCCGGACGACGGAGAGCGCCGGATAGTTGGCGGCCGCGGCCAGGGAAAGCGCGCCGGCATCCAGCACGCGGCCGCGGTTGAGCAGCACGTCGCCGGCCACGAAATCGAGGCCGGCGCGGCGGATGTGGCGTCCTTCGGTGGTCGCCTCCAGCGCTTCCACCCTGCCGTCGTCCAGCGCGCGCGCGTCTTCCTGCAGAAGGATCGTGTCCGCACCGTCCGGCACCGGGGCGCCGGTGAAGATGCGGACTGCTTCGCCCGGTCCGACGCGACCGCCGAAGGCGCGGCCGGCGGGCGCGCTGCCGATGACCTTCAGCAGGCAGGGCGGGTTTGCGATGTCGGCCGCGCGCACCGCGTAGCCGTCCATCGCGGAGGCGGGGAAGGGCGGCTGCGTGCGCCGCGCCGCGATGTCCTGCGCCAGCACGCGCCCGCCCGCATCGGCGATCGCGACGGTCTCGGCGGACAGGCGCTGCGCGCTGTCGAGAAGCCTTGCCAACGCAGTGTCGACGGGAAGCAGGTCGGAGGCCATCACGCCCCCGTCCTGCGGTAGTCGCCGGATTTGCCGCCGGTTTTCTCGACCAGCCTTATGCCGGTGATCTCCATGCCACGATCGACGGCCTTCGCCATGTCGTAGACGGTGAGGCAGGCGATGGAAACCGCCGTCAGCGCTTCCATCTCGACGCCCGTCCTGCCGGTCACGCCGACCGTGGCGGTCACCAAGAGGCCGGGCAAGGCGGGCTCCGGCTCCAGCGTCACCGACACCTTGTCGAGCGCCAGCGGGTGGCAGAGCGGGATCAGGTCGTGCGTCTTCTTGGCGGCCATGATGCCGGCGATGCGGGCCACGCCGAGCACGTCGCCCTTCTTGGCGTTGCCTGCGACGATCATGTCGAGCGTTTCGGGCCGCATCAGCACGCGGCCCTCGGCCACGGCGCGGCGCTGCGTCTCGCTCTTGGCGCCGACATCGACCATATGCGCGTCGCCGGAAGGTCCGATATGGGTCAGGCCCGGTTCTTTCACCACGCGCCTCCTTTCAGTATCGGGCGGCAGTTCAGGCTGTGGCGTGCTCGCCTTCCAGCAGGCGCCGCGTCGCGGCCGCCACGTCCGCCTGCCGCATCAGGCTCTCGCCGACGAGGAAGCTGCCGATGCCGGCGCGCTCGAGGCGCTTGCAGTCCTCATGGGTGAAGATGCCGCTTTCGCCCACCAGCAGCCGGTCGTCGGGCACCATGCCGGCCAGCCGCTCGGACGTTTCGAGCGAGGTCTCGAAGGTGCGCAGGTTGCGGTTGTTGATGCCGATCAGCTTGGATGAAAGGCGCAGCGCCCGTTCCATCTCGGCCGCGTCATGGACCTCCACCAGAACGTCCATGCCGAGCGCGAAGGCCTCGTGCTCCAGCCGCGCGGCCATGTCGTCGGCGAGCGAGGCCATGATGAGCAGGATCGCATCGGCGCCCCAGGCGCGCGCCTGGTAGACCTGATAGGTCTCGAACATGAAGTCCTTGCGCAAGGCGGGGAGGGCGGTCGCCGCGCGCGCTTGGGTCAGGAATTCCGGCGCGCCCTGGAAGGAGGGCGTATCGGTCAGCACCGACAGGCAGGCCGCGCCGCCGCGCTCATAGGCCTCAGCCAGCGACGGCGGATCGAAATCCTCGCGGATCAGCCCTTTGGACGGGCTCGCCTTCTTGACCTCGGCGATCAGCGCGAACTTGCCGGCCGCCCGCTTGCGGCGCAGCGCAGCGAGGAAGCCGCGCGGGGCCTCCACGTCGCGGATGCGCGCGCGCAGTTCGGCCACCGGAACGGTCGCCATGGCGGCGGCGATCTCGGCGCGCTTGTAGGTCTCGATCCTCTGGAGAATATCCGCCATCGTCAGCCTCGTGCGTTGGAAACGGCGACAAGCCGTTCGAGCGCCTGCCGCGCATGTCCCTCGTCGATCGACTTCGTCGCCAGCGTCACCCCGTCGCGCAGCGTGCGCGCGCGGCCGGCGACGATCAGCGCGGCCGCCGCATTGAGCGCGGCGATGTCGCGATAGGCGCCGTGCTCGCCCTCCAGCAGCGCGCGGAGCGCCGCGGCATTGTACGCGGCGTCGCCGCCGACGAGGTCGGCGGACCTCGCCCGCTTCAGCCCGGCCTCTTCGGGCGTCACGTCGAAGGTCCTTATCTCGCCGTCCGCCAGGGCGGCGACTTTGGTGATGCCGGTCGTCGTGATCTCGTCGAGGCCGGAGCCGTGCACGACCCAGACGGCCTCCGCGCCGAGCCCCTTCAGCACATGGGCCAGCGGCTCGACCCATTCGGGCGCGAAGACGCCGACGAGCTGCCGCGTCACGCCGGCCGGATTGGAGAGCGGGCCGAGCAGGTTGAAGATGGTGCGCGTGCCGAGCTCGACGCGTGACGGGCCGACATGGCGCATGGCCGAATGATGCGCCGGCGCGAACATGAAGCCGACGCCCGCCTCGCTGATGCACGCAGCAATGCGGTCGGGTCCGATCTCGATATTGACGCCGAGGGCGGCGAGCGTATCGGCCGCGCCGGAGCGGGAGGAAAGCGCCCGGTTCCCATGCTTGGCGACAGGCACGCCGGTGCCCGCCACGATGAAGGCCGCCGCGGTGGAGACATTGTAGGAGCCAGAGGAATCGCCGCCGGTGCCGACGATGTCGACCGCGTCGGCGGGCGCGTGCACGGGCAGCATCTTGGCGCGCATGGTGGCGACGGCGCCGGATATTTCCTCCACAGTCTCGCCACGCACCCTCAGCGCCATCAGGAAGCCGCCGATCTGGCTGGGCGTCGCCTCGCCCGACATGACGATGTCGAAGGCTGCGCGGGCTTCCTCGAAGTCGAGCGCCTTGCCCGCCGCGACCTTTGCGATATGCGCCTTGAAGTCGCTCATCGTCGTCCCGTCAGAAGCTCAGCGCCTGCGCCATCGCGTTGCGATTGACGCTCACGCCGTACTGCCCCTGCAGCTTGGTGACCAACTGGTCGAGCAGGTCGTCCGCCAGCCCGCTCGAAAGGCTGTCGGCGGTCTGCTGCGGCACCGAGGCGGCGTCCGCGTCGAGCGGCTCGGTCACTTCGGTGACCTTGAAGACGATCTGCGCATTGCCGTCGGCGCCGGGGGTCACGCCGGTCTTGTCCTTCACCACGCCGAAGACGGCGGCCACGCCGGCGCGGTCGAAATCGGAATCATTGCCGTCGCGCTTGAGGCCGCGCTTGGTCTGGACCTCCAGATTATGCGCGGCGGCGACCTCTGCGAAGGGCGTGCCCGCGTCGAGCTGCTTGCGCATGTCCTCGGCGAGCGCGGCGAGCTTGCTGCGCGCTTCCTGATCGGTCCAGTCGGTCACGACACGGTCGCGCACCTCGTCCAGCGTGCGGTCGCGGGCGGGCGTGGTTTCGAGCACCTCATAGAAGAGGAAGCCGACGGCGCCGAGGTTGATCGCCGGGTTCTCGACGTTCACATCCGATTCGAATGCGCCCTGCAGGAGCTGCTCCTTCTCCGGCAACTCCACCTCGCTGCCGTCGGGGGCGTGGCCCTGCTGGTCGACGGCGTCGATGGTGACGACGCGCAGGTTGAAGCGCTGCGCCGCCTCCGCCATGGTTTCGCCGGCGGCGCGTGCGTCCTCGTAATTGGTGTGCACATCGGCGATGGCGCGGGTGGCGTCGTCGAGCGCGAGGTCGCGGCGGATTTCGTCGCCGACTTCGCTCAGCGGCCGCACCACCTGCGGCGTCACCTGCGTCACGCGCAGCAGGAGGTGGCCGAAGCTGCCGCGCACCACGCCGCTCGTCTGGCCCTGCTGCAGGGCGAATGCCGCCTCGGCGATGGCCGGGTCGGCGACCTCCTCGCGGCTGAAGGTGCCGAGCTGGACGTCCGCCAGGGTCTTGCCTTCGGCGGCCACCAGATCCTCGAAGGTCGCGCCCTCGCGCAGGCGCGCGGCGGCGGCATTCGCGGCCGCCTCGTCGGCATAGACGACCTGCTCGATGGTGCGCTTCTCCGGCTGGGTGAAGCGCGCCTTGGTGCGCTCATATTCGGCCGCGATCATCTCGTCGGTGACCGCATTCTCGTCGGCGATATCGGAGGGCTCGAGCTTCACATAGGCGATCTTGCGATATTCCGGCGCGGCATAGCGGGCCTTGTTGGCCTCGAAATATTCGTTCAGCTGCGCGTCGGTGGGGGCGGCGACAGGCTCCACGGCCGCGCGCGGCACGGTGACGAACTCCACCGTGCGGTCCTCGCCGCGATAGAGCGCCATCGCCTTCAGGAAGGTCTGCGGGATCCGGATGTCGTCGGACACGGCCTCCACGATCTGCTGGCGGATCGCCACCTGCTCGCGGTTGCGCAGATATTCCTCCGGCGTCATGCCGACCTGCCGCAGCACGAATTCGAACTGCTGGCGGTCGAAGCGGCCGCTCGCGCCGCGGAAGGCGGGGTCCTCGGCCGTCAGGAGCGCGATGCGGTCGCGCGAAAGGCCGAGCCCCATCTGGCTCGCCTGCTCGTCAAGCACCGCGCCGGCGACGAGCTGGGAAAGCACCTGCTCGTCGATGCCGAACGCCTGCGCCTGCTCGCGCGTCAGGCGGGTGCCGAACTGCTGCGACATCACGGATATCTGGCGGTCATAAGCGAGGCGGTATTCCATCGCCGACACGCTGGTGCCTCCCGCCGTCACGACGCTGCTGCCGACGCCGGTGAAGATGGTCCCCGAGATGCCCCAGACCGCGAAGCTCACGACCAGCAAGGCGAGAAGCAGCTTGGCGACCCAGGTTCCGGAAGCCTTTCGCAGTGAATCGAGCATCGGTCAGTCCCGCTTGTCGTGACGCGTCAATCTTGTCCAGAAATTCCGGACAATCAGGGCAATAGCGTCCTTCCCGGCCAGTGTCGATTGCTTTGTCACCGGTTTTTGGTACTCACGAGCCGGCATACAAACACGGAAGGAAGCGCTGGCATGACACCGGGAATTCGTCCGCTCGTCGCGGGAAACTGGAAGATGAACGGAACGAGCGCGGCGCTCGGCGAATTGCGGGCGATCGGCAACGGCTTCATGGGCAGCCTCGACGCTGAAGCTGCGGCGGCCCTCTGCGTGCCGGCGACCCTGCTTGCCAGTGCATCCGAAATCCTCGCCGCGACGCCGGTCAGGACGGGCGGGCAGGACTGCCATGCAAAGGAAAGCGGCGCGCATACGGGCGATATCTCCGCCGAGATGCTGAAGGATGCCGGCGCGACCTATGTCATCGTCGGCCACTCCGAGCGCCGCACGGATCATGGCGAGACGGATGCCATCGTCGCGGCCAAGGCGTCGGCCGCATGGCGCGCGGGCCTCGTGGCGATCGTCTGCGTCGGCGAGACGCTGGCCGAGCGCGAGGCCGGCAGGACGCTGGACGTGCTGTCGCGGCAGATCGCCGGCTCGGTGCCCGGCAGCGCCACGGCGGCGAACACGGTCGTCGCCTATGAGCCGGTCTGGGCGATCGGCAGCGGCCTCACGCCGACGGCGGCCGACGTGGCCGAGGCGCATGCGCGCATCCGCGCCGAACTGGCGACGAAGATCGGCGGCGAGGCGGACGGGATGCGGCTCCTCTATGGCGGGTCGGTGAAGCCGTCCAACGCGGTCGAGCTGATGGGCGTGGCCAATGTCGACGGCGCGCTCGTCGGCGGCGCCAGCCTGAAGGCGGCGGATTTCCTCGGCATCGCCGAAGCATATCGGTCGCTCTGAGCGCCTCTTGCAGAGGCCGGCGCGCATTCCGATATGCGTAGCCGGCCCACAGGGCTTGGAAATACCGTCATTTGGGTATAACTGGCCCGACATTTTCCGCGCGGCATCGCCCGCTCTCCGCGATCTGGACCGAACTCATGCAAACCATTCTCATCGTCATCCACCTGATGATCGTGATCGCGCTTGTCGGCGTGGTCCTGCTCCAGCGTTCGGAAGGCGGTGGCCTCGGCATCGGTGGCGGCTCCGGCTTCATGACCGCACGCGGCGCCGCCAATGCGCTGACCCGCACCACGGCCATCCTCGCGGCGGCCTTCTTCGTCACCTCGCTGACGCTCTCCATCGTGGCGCGCTACGGCGAGAGCCCGATCGACATTCTCGACCGCCTGCCGTCCGACGCGGGCGGCGCGGGTTCCGGCGGTGGCGGCATCCTCGACCAGATCGGCGGAAGCCCGGCGCCCTCGCAGCCGACGCCGCCTTCCAACGAAGCGCAGCCGACTCCGCCCTCCGGCGAGGCGCCTGCCGCGCCGCAGCCGGCCGCGCCGCCTTCGGGCGCGGCACCCGCGCCGGTCGCGCCGCCGACTGGCGAGTCGCAGCCTGCGACGCCGCCCGCCTCGGAGCCCGCGCCCACCCAGCCGGCCACGCCGCCTGAAGGCGCGGCTCCGGCGCAGCCCGCGCCCGCGCAGTAAGCGCATCCGGTTGCAGCCGCGCGTTGTGCGGCTGCAACACCTGCGCGGTTTTCGTTTCCGCTCACGCAAATTTGGCCGCCCACGCGACCCGGCCCGATTGAGGGGGCGGGCGGACCTGCGGTATCTGCTCGGCATCGGTCGACGTGCCCGCCAATCGCCAGCGCGTCGTCGCTCTCAGACAACCGCATCAGGACAACACCAAATGTTCGCTCGCTTGCTCGCAATCGCCGGCCTTGCGGTCGCTTTCGCATTCCCGCTTACCGCGCCTTCCCTGGCGCAAAAGAAGAAGGAGGAGACGGTCGCGATATCGGTCGTCGGCAACAAGGGTGAGTTGCGCAGCGAGGAGGAGAAGCCGACCGGCTTCCTCGGCCTCTTCCGCACCAAGCCGAATCTCCTGCCGGAGACCCAGGCGCTCGACGGCGCGATGCGCAGCAAGGCGGCGCGCAAGCAGTTCGCCGTCAGGGACGAGTTCCAGCCCCGGTCGGTTCCGTTCTCCGGCTATGCCAAGGGCACGATCGTCGTCGATACGGCCAACAAGTTCCTCTACCTCGTGGAGAACAACCGCACAGCCCGGCGCTATGCGATCGCGGTCGGCCGCGAGGGGCTGGAATTCAAGGGCACTGCGGTGATCGGCGACAAGCAGGAATGGCCGCGCTGGTTCCCGACCAAGGCGATGCAGGAGCGTGAGCCGAAGAAGTACGGGCGTTACAAGGAAGGCATGGACGGCGGCGGCGAGAACCCGCTCGGCGCCCGCGCGATCTACCTCTACCAGGGCAAGCGCGACACGCATGTGCGCATCCACGGCACCAACCAGCCGCAGACCATCGGCAGCGCCTCCTCCAACGGCTGCTTCCGCATGATCAACGAGCATGTGATCGACCTCTACAACCGCGTGCGCAAGGGAACGCAGGTCGTCGTTCTCTGACGACGGCTCTCATCCGAGACCGGGGCCGCCGCGTGCAAGCGCGGCGGCCTCTTCACATCAGTTGCAGGCCCTTGAGGCTGGCATGGCCCTGGCGGCCGATGATGACGTGATCGTGAATGATGATGCCGAGCGGGCGCGCGGTCTCCACGATCGTCCGCGTCATGTCGATATCGGCCTGCGACGGGGCCGGATCTCCGGAAGGATGGTTGTGGACGAGGATGAGCGCGCTGGCGGACAGCTCCAGCGCGCGGCGCATGACCTCGCGCGGGTAGACGGGCGTGTGGTCGACGGTGCCGGTCTGCTGGACCTCGTCGGCGATCAGCCGGTTCTTCTTGTCGAGGAACAGGATGCGGAACTGCTCGCGCTGCTCGAACGCCATTGCCGCCCGGCAATATTCGAGTACCTGCGACCATGAGCCGAGCACCGTCCGCCCGGATATGGCGCCCTTCGCCATGCGCTGGCCGGCGGCGGCGACGATCTTGAGGTCGCGCGCCACGCTCTCGCCGACGCCCGGCACTTCCCGCAGCAGGTGCTCGGGCGCGCCCAGCACCTCCGCGAAGGAGCCGAAGCGCGCGATCAGCGCCTTTGCCGTTTCCTTGGTGTCGGCGCGCGGGATCGACCGGAAGAGCAGCAGCTCCAGCAGCTCATAGTCGGCGAAGGCGTCGGCGCCGTTTTCGCGGAAGCGGTCGCGCAGCCGATCGCGATGGCCGATATAATGCGGCTTGTCGTGCGATTTCCGGCCGGCTGCCGGCGTGGCACGGGGTGAGGGCGCAGCCATCTCCGAGAAGAAGCCCCGTTCGTCGTCCTCGACCTTGCCCATCTGCCGCTCCCGTCCGCCGCGGCGACAGTAGCAGTTGCGCAAACAGTGTCTAGGAGGACAGGCCCGGACGGTCGAGCCCTGCCCTGGACAGGGTGAAGATCTCGCAGCCGTCCCTGGTGACGCCTACCGTGTGCTCATATTGCGCCGACAGCGAGCGGTCGCGGGTCACGGCGGTCCAGCCGTCGGCCAGCACCTTCACATGCGGGCGGCCGAGATTGATCATCGGCTCGATGGTGAAGATCATGCCCTCGCGCATCTCCACGCCCTCGTTGGGGTTGCCGTAGTGGAGGATGTTCGGCGCGTCGTGGAAGAGCAGGCCGACGCCGTGGCCGCAGAAGTCGCGCACCACCGAGCAGCGCTGCGCCTCGGCATGGGTCTGGATCGCCGCGCCGATCGCGCCGGTGCGCGCGCCGGGCTTCACCGCGGCCACGCCCAGCATCAGGCATTCATGGGTCACTTCGAGCAGGCGCTCGGCGGCGCGCTTGATCTGGCCGACGGGATACATGCGGCTCGAATCGCCATGCCAGCCGTCCAGTATGTAGGTCACGTCGATATTGACGATGTCGCCCTCGCGCAGCGGCTTGGCATCGGGAATGCCGTGGCAGACGACATGGTTGATCGAGGTGCAGGACGACCTGGTGTAGCCGCGATAGTTGAGCGTCGCGGGCAGGGCGCCGTGATCCATGCCGTATTCGAAGACGAAGCGGTCGATGGCGTCCGTGGTCACGCCGGGCGCGACGATGGCCGCCAGCTCGTCGAGGCAGGCCGAGGTGAGCGCGCAGGCCTTGCGCATGCCGGCGAAGGCTTCCTCATTGTAGAGGCGGACCTGCCCGGTGTTGCGCAACGGGGCGGTGGCGGCGTCGAGAAAGGTGACCATTCATCGCGTCTTTCGTTGATCGACATCATGTGACATCGCTTTGCGGCGGCTTCAACCCTCGCAATGCCGCATGCATGCGGAATCCATGCGGATTCTAGATGGCCAGCGCTTCGCGGATCACCGCCACGAAACGCGCGGCCGATCCGCGCGAGCCCATCCGCTGCGGTCCCTGCAAGCCGGCAGCCGCCAGCCAGTCGGCGTCGGCGAGGCAGTCGAGCAGCGCACGCGCAGCTTCATCCAGCGTCGCATCGTCCGCCGGACCCGTGCCGACGAGCCGCGACAGGCCGCCGTGGAGACGGTTCTGCGCTTCGGCAAAGCGCCAACTGAATTGCGGGCCTTCGCCGGCGATCAGCAGCGACGGCTTTCCGAGCGCCAGCGTCTGGTCCGATGCCTGGCCCGCCATGGCGACCACCATGCGGGAGGCTTCGACGATGTCGGCAAAGGCATCCGTCCAGACGCCGATCGCGACGCCGCCCGGCCCGGTCATGCGATGGCCGTCCATCGTCCAGCCGCCCTGCGCCGCCAGCCGGGGGGCCGCCGCGAAGAGCCGCGGCACGAGCGCGGCGCGGAAGACGGGAGAGGCGCGGCCGGTGGCGGACGCCAGCGCGCCGGCCTTTTCAACGAGCCGCATCTGCAACAGGAAATTGCGTTCCGCTTCGGGCGGGCGCGAGCCGGGCAGGAGACCGACCACATCGGCGCCTTGCGGAATATCGAGATCGATGCCCGAGGCTTGCAGGAAATCCACGCTCGGATTGCCGCCGAAGGCGACCTTGCCATAGCCCTTGCGCTGCAACACCTCGGCCGTGGCCCGGTCCTTGGTGAGCATCTTCAGGCAGCGGCGCGAGCGCATCGCGGCGACCAGGATCAGGTCGAGGTCGAGGTCGCCTTCGTAGAGCGCGGAATGGGGCGGCACATAGGCGATGAAGGGCCGGCCCGACGTCCATGCGACGAGCTGGCAGAACTCGTCGCCGATGCCGAGGACGAGGTCGCTCCGGCGCGCGGCGCGGCGCACTGCGCGCCATTGACGCAGCGTCGCGCCGATCAGGCCGGCGCGGAGGTCCGCGACCAGCAACTTGCGGTCCATATAGCTGAAGCCGTTGGACGGCGGCATGAAGGTGGGGCCGACGAGCGGCACGCCGGCCGCTGCATAGGCGCGGCCTTCGCCGACCATCGCCACCGCGCTCATTTCCACAGGCAGGCCGGCCTCGCGAACGGCGCGCGCGATCGCGGCCGCTTCCGCGTCCTCACCATGGCCGTTGCTCACCAGAAGAATGCGTTTCATCGTTTTCGAGATGCCGCCGCGCCATCCGGACACGCGCTGTAGTTGAGCGCTTCGCCCGGCGCAAGCATGACCGCTTCGGGAAGACTTGTCTGCCTGCATATGCGGCGCCCGAATTGCGCCGGCGCGGCCCGCGTCAGGCGGGCGCCTCCAGCGCCTGGCAGGTGGCGATCAGTTCGGCCACGACATCATCGAATTTGGGCTCCATGCGGAAGGTCGGGCCGGCCACGGTGACGATGAAGGTCGAGCGGTTCCACACGAAGCGGCATGAGGCGGTCGTGGCGCCCGGCACGCTCTCCTCCCGATTGGCGAACCAGCCGCGCGCCAGCGACGCGTCGACCTCGGCGCGAAGCGCATCCAGCGTCTTCACCGTCTTGTCGGTGAAGGGCACGAAGTCGATCTCCCGGTAGGCCTTCTCGCGCTCGGCCGGCGGCAGCGCGCCCAGCACGGCCTTGCCGGCGGAGGTGCAGTGCAGCGCGCGGACATGCTCGCCCACATGGACGAGAAAGCGCAGCGCATGCGAGGGCTCGAACACCAGCAGATAGGTCGCCTGCGCGTCATGCATGCGCGCCAGCGAAACCGATTCGTCGAACCTGTCGCGCAGCGCCCTCAGCTTGATCTCGGCGCGCAGCAGGACCGGGTCGTTGTCGGCGATCCTGCCGGCCAGCCGGTGCAGGCGCAGCGTCGGATAGTAGCCGCCGCGCGGCCCAAGCTCGTAGAGGTAGCCGCGCTCCTGCAGCGATTGCAGCACGTCGTGGCAGCTCGACACCGGAATATCGAGCAGGCGCGAGATTTCCGACAGCGAGAGCGGCCGCTGGTGCTCGGCGAAGAGTTCGAAGAAATCGAGCGTGCGCTTGACGATCTTGGACATCAGCCGACCGGCTCGAGCTTGTGCAGGCTGGCGATGCGGTCGGGGCGCGGGCCCGGCATGAGCGAGGGCCAGGCGATATGCGCCACCTCCGCCACATAGATCGCGCCGGCGCTGTCCACCGCTACGCCGTGCGGGGCGATGAAGCGGCCGGGCTCGTGGCCCGCCATCTCGGTCCCCAGCCGCGCGATGACCTTGCCGTCCAGCCCGACGATGCTCAGGCGCGGCCCGAGATTGGGCGTGTCGCGGTTGATCGGCATGTCGGGGCCGCCTTCGCTGACGACGCAGCAGGGGCAGGGCGCGTTCGGCAGCATGGCGAGCGCGGTGGGGCGATGGATGCCGTGCCACATCGTCTCGAATCGGCCTTCGCCGTCGAAGACCTGTATGCGGTGGTTCTCGCGGTCGGCGACATAGACCCAGCCGTCGGCGTCGCACCAGATATTGTGCGGCAGGTTGAACTCGCCCGGCAGGATGCCCGGCTTGCCCCAGCTCTTCAGGTAGCGGCCGGCGGGATCGTATTTGTGGACGCAGGCATTGCCGTAGCCGTCCGACACATAGATGTCGCCGCGCGGGGAAAGCGCAGTGTGCGTGCAGCGGCAGAAGGGCTTTCCGCTCATATGGCCCGGCGTCCGGCCGGGCACGCCGATCGTCATCAGCAGCTTGCCGTCGCGGGTGAACTTGCGCACCGAATGGTCGCCGGAATCGGTCAGCCAGATGCTGTCGTCCGGCCCGATATGAATGCCGTGCGCATTGGTGAAGACGCCTTCGCCCCATGTGTCGAGGAAATTGCCCTCGCGGTCCATGACGACGATGCGATGCGGGCCACGGGCGAAGGCGTAGACGCGGTCGGCCGAATCGACGCCCACGCCGGCGACCTCGGTCCAGCCGGTTCCGTCGGGCAGACCGCCGAAGCCGTGCCGGACTTCGTAACGGAAGCCGCCTTCGCCCAGTATCGTCACTCGTCAGCCCCGCACTTCTTCGCCGTCGCGAACTCGATTTCCATGCGGCGGAACGATTGTCCGCGCGCCGCGACAAGTCAAGCCGGCTCCATAGAGCATTTCCGCTTTTTCATAGTATCGCGGGAATGCTCTATCTCTTTGTTTTTGCGCAATTCCGAACGCAAAACCGCTGCGCACTTCTGCTGGAATTGCTCTAGGCGATGACGCGAACCGGCTTCCCCTCGAGCCATGCTTCGATTGCCGAGAGCGTCTCGCCGTAGAAGACCTTGTAATTGTCGCGCGTCACATAGCCGAGATGCGGCGTCATCAGCAGTTTGGGCACGTCGCGCAACAGGTGGCGCGCGGGCAGGGGCTCGCTGTCGAAGACGTCGAGCGCCGCGCCGGCAATGCGGCCGCTGCGCAGCGCCGCGATCAGCGCATCCTGATCGATGATCGGCGCGCGCGACGTATTGACGATATAGGCGTCGCGCTTCATCGCCTTCAGCTCCGGCGCGCCGATCAGGCCGGTGGTGCGTTCCGACAGGCGCAGATGCACCGATATGAAGTCGGACGAGGCGAAGAGCTCGCTCTTGCCCACCAGCCGCGCGCCCTTGGCGCGGGCGGCTTCCTCGGTGAGATTCTGGCTCCAGGCCAGCACCTCCATGCCGAAGGCGCGGCCATATTCGGCCACGCGGCCGCCGAGCCGGCCCAGCCCCACAATGCCGAGCCGCGCGCCGAAGAGATCGCGGCCCACGCCGCGCTGCCAGCCGCCGGCCGACAAGCTGGCGTTTTCCGGCACGATGCCGCGCGCGAGCGCGATCATCAGGCCGAATGCCAGTTCCGCCGTGCCCCAGGCGGAGCCGTGCGTGCCGCAGACGGTGACGCCGCGTGCCTTGGCCGCCTCCATGTCGATAGCGGCATTGCCCATGCCGGTCGTCACCAGCAGCCGCAGCGTCGGCAGCCTCGCCAGCAAGGCGGCGTCGAAGGCCGTTCGCTCGCGCATGGCGCAGATCACCTCGAACGGCGCGAGGCGGGCGGCCAATGCGTCGGCATCGGTGAGCGTATCCTGAAAAACGGTGACCTCGGCGCGGCCGTCGAGCCGTCGCCAGTCCGCCATATCGCGGGCCACGCCCTGATAGTCGTCCAGAACAGCGATGCGGATCATTCTATGTCCTAACCCTCACCATCGACGGGTCGAGCTGCGCGATGCTCGTCCTGCCGCAGAGCGCCATGGTGTTTTCCATCTCCTCGCGCAGCAGTTCAAGGCAATGGCCGACCCCGTCCTCGCCGGCTGTCGCCAGCGCGAAGACCGTCAGGCGGCCAAGCTGCACCGCCGACGCGCCGAGCGCCAGCGCCTTGACGATATCGCTGCCGGAACGGAAGCCGCCATCGATCAGCAGCGTGATGCGGTCGCCGACTTCCGACCTGAACTCCGGCAGCACCTCCATCGGGGCGACGGCGTCGGGCAGTTGCCTGCCGCCATGGTTCGACAGCACGATGCCGTCATAGCCTGCCGCGACGGCGTTCTGCGCCTCGCGCGGGTCCATCAGCCCCTTGATGATCAGCGGCCCGTCCCATTCGTCGCGCACCATCCTGAGCAGGTCCCAGCTCAGCGCCCTGGTGAAGCGGTGACGACGCAGTTCCGACTGGTTGCGCGCCTTCGGCTCGGCGTGGTCCTTCTCGACTTCGAGATAGGGCGACGGCTGGCCGTGCCAGAGCATCTTCATGGCCCAGACCGGCCGCGTCGCGCAGTCGAGGAATTTTTTCGGCGTCCATTTGAACGGCATGACGAAGCCATTGCGGGAATCGCGCATTCGCCGCCCCGGCCGCGCCGCGTCGACGGTGATTTCCAGCGCCGAAAAGCCCTGCGCCTTCGCCTGTCCGATCCACTGACGCGCCAGTTCGCGGTCCGGCGGCGCGTAGAGCTGGAACCAGCTATTGCCACGCGCTGCCTCCGCCACCTCGCGGGGCGCCACGCTGCCATTGTTGGTCAGCACGAAGCGGATGCCGGACTTCGCGGCCGCCCGCGCCAGCGCGATCTCACCGCGGGGCCATGAGGCGGAGGCGAGGCCGGTGGGCCCGATGACCACCGGCATCGACAGGCGCTGGCCGAACAGCGTCGTGGAGAGGTCCACCGTGGTCGTGTCGTGGGGAGCGGACGGCATCAGGCGCACGCGTTCGATCGCGGCGCGGTTCTCGCGGACGCTGCCCTCGTCGCCGGCCCCGCCATCGATATAGTCGAACACCATGCGCGGCAGGCGTCGCTGCGCGCTGTCGCGAAAATCCCATGGCGTGTGGATGCGCCGGAGGCGGCGCGCGCGCAGCGTCTTGCGCAGCCCGCCCGCCTCGGTGGCGGCAACGGCCGGTTCGCCGATCGCCTCGGCGGTTGCCTCGCTCATCCTGTCCTCCCATCATTTTGCCGCCGGCATCGTCGTGCGGCGCTTGCGCATTCTGACGCCAATGTGGAAAATTTCCACTGGCGCAGATTATTTCGCCGTCGCGAATTCACGCGGCGCGGAATGGCCGGCGCTGCCATTGACCCGAACATGACAGATGGATAAGGTTTGCGCAAATATGAAACAATTTCCGGCACAGCGAAATCACCATCATGGATGAGCAGGGTCGACTTCCGGCGGGGCAGCTCGCCGCGCGCGCCACGGGTCCGCTTTCGGGCGTCCGCGTTCTCGACCTCACCACCGTGGTGATGGGACCGGCCGCCACGCAGATTCTCGGCGACCTCGGCGCCGACGTGATCAAGGTGGAGAGCCCGGGCGGCGATTCCATGCGCTGGGTCGGTCCAGCGCATGATCCGAGCATGGGGCCGCTCTTCCTGCAGGCCAACCGCAACAAGCGCTCCGTGGTGCTGGACCTCAAGAGCGAAGAGGGCAAGGCGGCGCTTCTGTCGCTGGTGCCGGATGCCGATGTGCTGGTCTACAATGTCCGGCCGCAGGCGATGAAGCGGCTCGGGCTGGGCTATGACGACGTGCGCGTCGCCAATCCGTCCATCATCTATGCCGGCGCCGTGGGCTACGGTTCGGACGGCCCGAATACGGGGCAGGCGGTCTATGACGACCTGATCCAGGCGGCGGCGGGGATTGCCGGCCTGTTCGAGGCGATCGACGGCGCGCCGCGCTATGCGCCGGTCAACATATGCGACCGCACGGTCGGCCTCTATCTCGCCATCGCGCTCGCCAGCGCGCTCTACCATCGCGAGCGCACCGGCGAGGGGCAGGAGATCGAGGTGCCCATGTTCGAGACCATGGCGGCGCATGTGCTGGCCGACCATATGGGCGGCCGCGCCGTCTCGCCGCCGCTCGGGCCTCCCGGCTACAAGCGGCTGATGTCGCGTTATCGCGGGCCCTATCCGACGAAGGACGGCTATCTTTCCATCGTCGTCTACACCGACAAGCACTGGCGCGCCTTCACCAAATTCGTCGGCGATCCGACGAAGATGGAGGACGATCCGCGCTTCGCCACGCAGGAGATGCGCACCCGCAACGCCGACGAGGCCGGCAAATATCTGGCGGCGAAGATGCCGACGCACACGACCGCGGAATGGCTGGCCTTCTGCAAGGAGATCGACGTGCCGGTGGCGCGCGTCAATTCGCTGGAACAGATTTTTACCGACCCGCACCTGACGGCGGTGAACATGTTCTCGGAGATCGAGCACCCGACCGAGGGCGCGCTCGTCGTGCCGCGCTTTCCGGTCAAATTCTCGCGCACGCCCGCCTCGATCCGCCGGCTTGCGCCGACGCTCGGCCAGCACACGGCGGAGGTTTTCGCGGGCAATGACAATATGGCCGGCTGGCGCATGCGCCCCGCCAATGACGAGGGAGGAATGGAATGAATTTCGAGGCCATGGCGACGACCCCGGAGCGGGCGGAAATCCGCGACGCGGTCAAGGCGATCTGCGACCGGTTCGACGACCAGTACTGGCAGGAGCGGGACCGCACCGGCACGTTTCCGAAAGAGTTCACGAAGGCGATCGCCGAGGGCGGCTGGCTGGGCATCGCCATGCCGGAGGAATATGGCGGCGCCGGGCTCGGCGTCACCGAGGCGGCGATCATGATGCAGGTGGTCGGCAATTCGGCCGGCGCCTTCGCCGCCTGCTCGGCGATCCACATCAACATCTTCGGCCCGCATGCCATCGTGGTGCACGGCACGCCGGAGCAGAAGGAGCGCTGGCTGGTGCCGCTCATCAAGGGCGAGATTCGCGCCTGCTTCGGCGTCACTGAGCCGGATGCCGGCCTCGACACCACCAAGCTCAAGACCCGCGCCGTGCTCAAGGGCGACAAATATGTCGTCAACGGCCGCAAGATGTGGATCTCCACGGCGCAGATCGCCGACAAGATGCTGCTTCTCGCCCGCACGACCCCCATCGAGGAGTGCAAGAAGCCGACCGACGGGCTCTCCATCTTCTTCACCGATTTCGACCGCGAGAAGATCGAGGCGCGCGAGGTGCACAAGATGGGCCGTGCGGCGGTGGACTCCAACGCGCTCTTCATCGACGGGCTGGAAATCCCGGTCGAGGACCGCATCGGCGAGGAGGGCAGGGGCTTCTACTACCTGCTCGACAGCCTCAATCCCGAGCGCATCCTGAACGCGGCCGAATGCGTCGGCGTCGGCCGGCGCGCGCTCGCCAAGGCGGTGCAATATGCCAAGGACCGCGTCGTCTTCGGCCGGCCGATCGGCAAGAACCAGTCGATCCAGCATCCGCTGGCGGAGAACTGGTCGGAGCTGATGGCGGCGGAGCTGATGACGCTGCGCGCGGCGGAGCTCTACGATTCCGGCCAGCCCTGCGGCGCGGAGGCGAACGCGGCGAAGTACCTTGCCGGCGACGCCAATTTCAACGCCTGCGACCGCGCCATCCGCACCCATGGCGGCATGGGCTATGCGGCCGAGTTCAATGTCGAGCGCTATTTCCGCGAGGCGGTGGGCATGCGGCTGGCGCCCGTCTCGCGCGAGCTGATCCTGTGCTACATCGCCGAGCGCGTACTCGGCCTGCCCAAGTCCTACTGAGGCGCGGGGGATGGCGGAGCGCATCGTTCGCATCGGCGGCGCATCGGGCGCATGGGGCGACAGCCCCACCGCGATCCCGCAACTGCTGACGTCGCAAGTCGACTACCTCATGATGGACTATCTCGCCGAGGTGACGATGTCGCTTCTGGCGCGGGCCCGCATGAAAGACCCGTCAGCCGGTTATCCGCCGGACTTCATCGCCTACATGAAGGCGAGCCTGAAGGAGATCAGCGCGCGAAAAATCCGCATCGCCACCAATGCCGGCGGCGTGAACCCTGCCGGCTGCGCCGCCGCCCTTGCGGCTGTCGCGGCGGAACTCGGGGTTGCCGTGAAGATCGCGGCGGTCGAGGGCGATGACGTGATGCCGCTCCTGCCGAAGATGCGCGCGGCGGATGTGCGTGACGCGCATTCCGGCATTCCGCTGCCGGAACGGATGCTCACCGCCAACGCCTATCTCGGCGCACTGCCGATCAAGGCGGCTTTCGACGCCGGCGCTGACATCGTCATCACCGGCCGCTGCGCCGACAGCGCGCTCGGCCTCGGCATCCTCATGCACGAATATGGCTGGAGCGCCGCCGACCACGACCTGCTCGCGGCCGGCAGCCTCGTCGGGCACATTCTGGAATGCGGGCCGCAGGCCACGGGCGGCATCCATACCGACTGGGAAGACGTGCCCGGCTGGGAGAATGTCGGCTATCCCATCGCCGAATGCCGCGCCGACGGCAGCTTCGTGCTCGCCAAGCCGGACGGCACCGGCGGGCTGATCACGCCCGGCGTCGTGGCCGAGCAGGTGCTCTACGAGGTCGGCGATCCGGCCAATTATATGCTGCCCGACGTGACGGCCGATTTTTCCCAGGTCCGGCTGCGGCAGGACGGCGAGAACCGCGTCCATGTCTCCGGCGCGCGCGGCAAGCCGCCGTCGCCCTCCTACAAGGTGTCGGCCACGTGGCAGGACGGCTACCGCGCCGTCGCGACGATCTCCATCGTCGGGCCGGACGCCGCGCGCAAGGCCGAGCGCACGGCGGAGGCGCTGGTGGCGCGTGCGCGTGCGCTCTTTGCCGCGCGGGGCCTGCCCGACTTCACCGCCGTCCATGTCGAGGCACTGGGCGCGGAGGCGAGCTATGCCGGCGGCAGCCGCGCGCGCGCCACGCGCGAGGTGCTGCTGCGGCTCGTGGTGCAGCATCCCGATCGCGCCGCGCTCGACCTGATGGCGAAGGAGGTGGGCTCCATCGGCATCTCCTTCGCGCCTGGCACCACCGGCATCTTCGGCGGCCGGCCGAAGGCGACGCCCGTCGTGCGGCTGTTCACATTCTTCGTGCCGAAGAAGGACATGCCGGCGCCGCGCGTCGCAATCGGCGAGGCCGAGCCCTTCGCCGTGGAGATACCGACGACCGGCGTGATGCCCGAGCCGTCACGCGTGACGGGGGAGGTCGCCACGCCCGATGCGCAATCGGTGCGTATTCCGCTGCGGCGCATCGCGCTGGCGCGGTCGGGGGACAAGGGCGACAGCTCCAACATCGCCATCATCGCGCGGCGGCCGGAATTTTTGCCGTTCATCCGCCGCGAAGTGACGGTGGAGCGCCTGTTGAAGCATTTCGACGGCATCGTCACGGGACCCGGCGAGGTGTTCGAGGCGCCGGGCCTCGATGCGCTCAACTTCCTGCTTCAGGGCGCATTGGGCGGCGGCGGCATGGCCTCGCTGCGCATCGACCCGCAGGGCAAGGCTTTTGGCCAGATGGCGCTGGAGATGGAGGTCGACGTGCCGAAAGCATGGCTCGATCAAGGGCTTGTCACGGCACGTTGAGAATGTGAATCGGATCGAGGAGGATGCTCATGGCCGATGAAAAGCCGATCCTGATCGAGCGGCATGGTGACGCGCTGTGGATCACGATCAACAGGCCCGAGCGGCGCAACGCCATCAACAACGATGTCATCGAGGGCATCGCTGACGGCATGCGTGCGGCGAACGAGGACGCGTCCGTCCGCTGCGTGGTGCTGACCGGCAGCGGCGAAAAGGCCTTCTGCGCCGGCGGCGATCTTCAGCAGGGCACATCCGTCTTCGGCGACCAGTTCGACGAGCCGACGACCGACTTCAGCCGCCTGGCACGCTATGTGCGCACCATGGGCATCCCGATCGTGGCGCGCATCAACGGCGCCTGCGTCGCCGGCGGCACCGGCCTGATGTCGCTGTGCGACCTCGTCGTGGCCGCCGACCATGCCCGCTTCGGCCTGCCCGAGGCCCGCGTCGGCGTCTTCCCGCATCAGGTGCAGGTCTATTTCCGCCATTTGATCCTGCCGAGGCATGCCGCGGAGCTGATGTTCACCGGCGAGCTGATCTCGGCCGCGCGGGCGCGCGAGATCGGGCTGATCAACTATGTCGTGCCGGCCGCCGAGCTCGATGCCAAGGTCGAATGGCTCGTCGGCGTGCTCAAGGGCAATTCGCCGGTCGCCATGCGCCGCGGCAAGGCGGCCATCGCCGCCATGCAGACGATGCATTTCGAGCAGGCGCTGGCCTTCGCCGAAAGCCAGATCATGCTCACCGCACAGACCTCCGACGCCCGCGAGGGCCTCGCCGCCTTCAACGAAAAGCGCAAGCCGCGCTGGGCGGGGGACTGACCGGACGCTTCGGTGCGTCCTTCGAGGCTCGCTTCGCTCGCACTTCAGGATGAGGGAGATTGTGCTGGAGGATGAGAAAGGCTGCGTTGGTCGAACCATGGTCGAAGGCTCGATCAACGCCATACGTCCCTCATCCTGAGGTGCGAGGCGTCAGCCGAGCCTCGAAGGACGCACCGCCGCGTCTTCAGCTCATCAGCGTGGGAAAGAACATCACGATTGCCGGCACGGCGATGCACAAAAGCACGACAGCGATGTCGATGGCGATGAATGTCGTGACGCCGCGGAACACGCCCGTCAGCGATGTGAGATTGCCCACCACGCTCTTGATGACGAAGACGTTCAGCCCGAAGGGCGGGGTCAGCATGCCGATCTCGATCAGCTTGGCGATGAGCACGCCGAACAGCACCAGGTTGATGTTCTGCGCTTCCACGATGGGCAGGAAGATCGGCAGCGTCAAAAGCATCGCGCCGATGCCATCCATGAACGTGCCCAGGATGAGATAGACCACCACCACGAGCAGCATGAACTGCCAGTAGGACAGGTCCCAGCCGATCACCATGCTGGAGATCAGGTCGCCGGCGCCGCTGATCGACACGAAGCGGGTGAGCATGGTCGCGCCGACGCCGATGATGAAGAGCGAGCCGCAGGTGATGACGGTTTCGGTCATCGCCTTGACGATCATCGTACGGCTGAAGCGCCCTTGGGCGACGGCGATGACGAAGGCAATCGTGGCGCCGACCGCGCCCGCTTCCGTGGTGGTGAAGATGCCGCCGAAGAGCCCGCCGAAGACGCCGATCAGGAGAAGCACGAGAGGTCCCATCTGCTTCAGATTGGCCATCAGCGCGCCGGGCTCGATCGCTGCGGCGCGGCGCGGGATGAGGTTGGGGCGCAGCCAGCTTATGATGACGATCACCAGCGAATAACCGAGCGCGGTGGCTAGCCCCATGCCGATGCCGCCGAGAAAAAGCTGGATGATGGAGGTCTGCGCGAAGATGCCGAACAGGATCAGCACGATGGACGGCGGGATCAGCGCGCCGATCGTGCCGCCGGCCGCCACCACGCCGCAGGCCAGGTTGCGGTCATAGCCGGCGCGGACCATTTCGGGAATGGCGATGCGGCCCATGGCGGCCGCACAGGCGATGGAGGAGCCGCAGACCGAGGCGAAGGCGGAGCAGGCGGCGACGCTGGAGATGGCGAGCGCGCCCGGAAGCCGCGACAGGAGCGCCTTGGCCAGCTCGAACAGGCTCGTCGTCATGCCCGAGTAGAAGCAGATATAACCCATGAACAGGAACATCGGCACCGCGCTGAGCGTCCAGCTCGCGGTGAACTGATAGGGCACCGACTGCAGCAGGCCCCAGGCGGCGCGGGCGCTGAGCAATTGCCACAGTCCCACGCCGGAGACACCGATCAGCGCGAGCCCGACCGGCACGCGCAGCGCAAAGAGCACCGCCAGCGCGGCAAGGCCGGTTATTCCAATCGCCGTGGAGCTCATCTTTCACCTGTCGGATGGTCGGGAGCAGCGCCTTCGCCGTGCGGGGCATCCGGCGCCGGGTCGGGCGACGGCGGCTCCAGCGCTCCGCCGCGCATCAGGTCCACCGTGCGGTGGATGGCGACCAGCAGTGCCAGTGCAATCGAGAACGGAACGATGAAATAGGCCGGCCACAGGACCAGCAGGTAGGCGGACGTGTCGAAATAGGCGCCCGAGCGGAAATTCTTCATCGCTTCGTTGAAGGTGGCCCAGACGAGCGCGGCGTAGACGGCGACCGAGAAGAGCATGGCGAAAATGCGTATGGCGCGCTGAAGGGCGGCTCCCATCAATGCGTAAACCGCATCCACGGTGATCATTCCGT
>Ga0180217_1000153_pt1 | contig 144663 bp, 107 predicted proteins | sample eDN3rd37CBELigOP_FD_128521 | JGI IMG/M metagenome (GOLD analysis project Ga0180217, IMG submission 128521) | Enriched Organic Plus compost microbial communities from Emeryville, California, USA - eDNA 3rd pass 37_C BE-Lig OP (version 2) (version 2) ... | reverse complement strand
GCAGGCGGCAAAACGGTTGCGAGGATCTCCCACTGTTCATCGGTCAGATCGGTCGGATATGGCCTGCGCTCCATCGAAGCAACCCTCCTGCTTGACGTCTCAAAGTCTCTGCCTCAGCAGGAACTCTAGACCTCAGCAGGCTTTTCGGACAGACTCTGAGAGATAACCCGGCCGAATGGCTCCGGTTCGACCGTGTAAACGGCAGTGACGGCATCGTTCTCGTCCGTCTCCATCAGGTAGCTGTCGCTGAGCGGATCCCAGATGTAGTTCGTTTCGGGCATCGTGAGGTCCCCCTCCGAGAGTGGCGGTTTCTGCCTGTCATCTTCTACTGGCGAGTCGAAAGACTCCGTCCGTTATTCTGGCATGCCTACGAGTGGAGCACGAAAGCGGAAAGCAACTGTGCCGTCTTGCAAACTAAACGCTTCAATATATAGTCCATTTGTCGCGATGCCGAACACGTAGACGTTTTTGTTTTCTATCACCAGATTGGACCAATGATCCCCAAGCCCTGAACCGCCCCCGTCTCCTAGTGCCCATACATCTGCAGACCACTTCACTTCTCCCGACCGCTTATCGAGCGCCATCAATGGATAGCTCAGACCATGCGAAGTGATTAGGGCCGTCACTGCCAAATCCCCGCTGATGGCGCCGACCACCCCGTATGGCCGTTTAGACTTCAACAGAGCATCGCGCAGTCGATATTGCTCAGATCCGAGCGTCACCTGCAGATCGTCTCCATCTCGTCTCACGGAGCCGTTACGAAACACAACCCCGTCTAAGCGCAATGACTCCTTACGGAAACGGTAAAACTCACCGAACTGGATGCCCCAATCAGCAGTGGCCTCCGTCATACGGACAAGGCGAACCCAATCCGCTGGGGGCGTAATTCTCAGTCGCCCTTCAACAAAGCCAAGAAAGCGTTCCAAGTCAGCTTGGAAAGCCGATCGCTGAGGAGTGCCCTCCTGTTTGCCCGATTGTGCGGTTCGTGCGGCGGCCACCACCCGTGCCCATGCCCCTGTCAGCGCAATACCGCTATCTCGGTGTCGTGCCAATTGATTCAGCAGGTGACTGCCGGCGTGGAGATATACGCGTGAAATCGCGTCGGTATGTGTGAGCTCATCTGTCGCACGTAAAATTGACGCCGCGATGTCCTGCTTCGGCACGTCGTCGCTTCCGAAAGCACATTGCAGTGCGAATAACGTCAGTAACATACAGCACGCCGCCGCACGGGGTCTGTAGGTGATCATCGGGGCGACCTTCTACAAGGAGAATATCAAGTGCAGTAGGTCAGGCTGTGCCTGACGGGGCGAAGACTGTTGCTTAACGATATGTCCCCGCTGTTCGAAAAGACATACCTGGGTGAGTCGACGTCCACTCACCCCCCACACGGCCAGGTGCTCACAGCAGCAACCTTGTATATATTGTCGCTACCGGCTCTGTTGCCGGGACCGGATCACGGCGCGGGCATAGAGCGACAACCAACCGCGCCGTTGATGTGTAAGGCGTTATATAAGCGCATGTCCCCCGACAGTGTGCGCGGGGGGCGCCAGCGAAGCATATTCCCCGTCAGGCATAGCCTGACCTACTACTCCTGCAACGGCCCAGAACGTTTGCATCCCCAACTCCGTCGCGGTGAGATTACCAGCGTCGCCTATGCGATACAGAGGACCTACAGCGTGATCACAATCGGCAAGGACTGCATCCTGAAGATCTTTGGTCACCTGAATCAGGTATCCGTCAGACAATAGTCGATCTAAGGCGTGATCCACTTTCGCTGGCGTGCGCTGCTCGAAATTGATACCTCCACAAACAGCCTGAGCGTGGGCTAACTCCCGTTGCACACTACCTTGTTCTTCGAATACAAACAAGACAGAGTGTTCGGTCTCTGTGATGCCGTGCTTGCGACATGCGTTCTCGAGCCGTTCGTCTGCATTAGACATCGCTGTTCCTCTCGCAGTTCGGCCGAAGAGCAGAATTCAGCATCGTTCGTTCCCAAACGACGTCACGAGGAAAGCCACTTCGCAGTACATCCCCTCGACGACAGCCGTGAGCGCAGGAGTCGCACCTCGGAAAGCGCTCTGATGCTGAGCATTGGTGATGAGTCATCTTGTTGCCCGCCGCTATTGATTCTGTGCGATCACACCATTAACACAGTGGCCTCTCTCGCGGTGAGTACAGCTACCAGGGCCAGTAATGCAAGGCAGCACAACATACACATGGCGAGTCGACGACTCCGACTTGCAATATAGGGAGTTAGGGCTTTGCTCAATTGGAGTGCCGATGGCTGCACGTGCAAAATCTGCGGCGCCTCGGCGACGCGACTCGGGTGCAATAACAAAACCGTCGCTGGTTCCAGTCTGCTCCCCGTGTCGTGGAGATATTCCGTAAAGGGAACGCCGTCACTGCGGAACAGCCGGGCTCCGCTTAAATACAGCACGAGCTTGCACGGTAGCATCTCCAAAGTGCTGGTACTCCGCATTGCGTTTACGGATGAAGAGTCGCCCACAATGACGAGCGCAGGAAGGTGATCCGCGAGTGCGACCGCAACACCGCTCCGCGACCACGGTTCCCACTCCAAGGGCTTACTGGCGCGGTATGTCAGCGCGGTCACTGTCAAAGCAGCCGCGAGGGCAGTCCCGCACATCAGGATTCGAAGCGCCGGTCTTGAGAAACACACAATGAGCATGTACGGAATTTCGATGTTAGGGCGTATAGCCGAAGGTTGACGCAGCCCTCCGACTCACTTGGTCCTCGCCTGCCACCAGGCGTTAATCAGCGCCGTCAGGTGCTTAACCGTCTCCGGCTGACTTGCCGCCAGGTTGGTTTCTTCGAACGGGTCGGCGGCGAGGTTGTAGAGTTCCGGTTGTCCTTCCTCGGCGAGGATCAGCTTCCAGTCGCCTTCGCGGGCCCAGCGGTGGGTGAGGTTGAGGGCGGGTTCGTTGAGATCGATCGCCGTGTGGACGAAGATCTCGCCGAAGATCACCTTGCGGTTGAGTCGTTCGCGGCTGGCGGCGACGGGGAGCAGGGTGACGCCTGGGAGTTCGGGCGGATGTGTCACGCCGGCGGCGGTGAGCATTGTCGGAGCGAGGTCGATCGTCGAGACGAGGTCTTTGTAGGTGCCGGGTTTCGTGTGGCCGGGCCAGCGGAGCATGACGGGCGTGCGCAGGCCGCCGTCGTAGGGGGAGAGCTTGCTTTTCGGGGCGAACCAGCCGCGCGTGGTGCGCGTTTCGCCGGTCTCCTGAATCCAGCCGTTGTCGACGACGAACACGACGAGCGTGTGCTCGCGGAGCCCCTTCTTATCGAGATAGCCGAGCAGTTCGCCGCAGGTCTCGTCAAACCATTCGCACATCGCGTAGTACTTCGCGAGCCGGAGCGGGCGGTCCTCGGCGACGTATTTCTTCAGAAGTCGCTCGGGCGGATTGTGCGGCTCGTGGGGCATCATTGGTGCGTACCACAGGAAGAACGGGGAGTCGCCCGATTCTTCGATGAAATCGTAGATCGGCTGCATCGTCTGCCGGCCGATCACCAGGCCGTCATCGCCATGACGGCCCTTGGTCGTCATGCCGTGCGTGAACCCGGCATTCTTGTAATGCCCTTCCCAGAACTTGCCGGTCTGCAGGCTGCGATAGCCGACTGATTTCAACAGCCGGGGAACGGCGGGGGCGTTCTGAATGAACGGGTGCATTAACGTGCGGTCGACGCCGTCCGGCGGATCGTTGCAGCAGATCTTGTGCTGATGCCCGTGCAGGCCGGTCAGCAGTGTGGCGAGACTCGCCCGGCAAAGTGAGGTCGGCACGTAGCCGTTCGGGAACAGCGCACTCTCGGCGGCGAGGCGGTCGAGGTGCGGCGTCTGGATCACTTCGTGACCCATGAAACCGAAATCGGTCCACCCCTGATCGTCCGAGACGATCATCACAATGTTCGGCCGCTCGGCCGCGACAGCCGATCCGACGGCACAGACTATGAGACAGGCAAGCGACAGCAGCTTCGCAACAGTTCGCAGCATGGAACACCTGAAAGAGGCTGGTGAGAGGAGAGATGCTCCGTAAACCAGATCACACGTCGTGCCGCGGTGTGTACGCGAAATCGGTGGGATTTCACAGACAATTCCCACCGGCGGCCAATTCCCACCGGCGGCAATCGCACCCCTATGGTAACGCGCCGGAATCCGGCGTGCGCGATTAACCGAGGACGCGGCTGATTTCCAGGACGTGCTGCGTATGCAGGGTGAGCTCGTGCTGCAACCGGCTGGCGTCTTCCTCGTAACCGAGTCGCCGGGCGAGGAAGCGAAACTCTTCGCTTCCCGGAGCGGGAACCGTGAGGTCGCGCGCATCGCCGCGGACGACGCGCAGCGCATCGATCAGCCGGCGTTCGAAAATATACGCGGCGAGCAGTTTCTGATGCTGTTCCTCGTTGAGAATCCCCGCGGCGGCGAGGGCCGTCAGGGCTTCAACCGTATTCGGGGCCCGCAGCTCGGGGTGTGCGTGACCGTGTGTGATCTGGAGTCCCTGCACGAGATACTCGATGTCGACGAGACCGCCGGGGCTGAACTTCGCGTTCATCGTTCCCGCCGCGACGAGCTGCTGGCGTTGCCGTTCGCGCATGCCGCGCATCGCGCCGAGATCGAACGGTTCGCCCGTGTAGAGCAGCGCATCTCGGAGAGCGATGATCGCGCGTCCGAACTGCTCATCCCCCGCGATGGGACGCAATTTGACGAGCGCCTGCCGTTCGAACGGCCACGCGGCCCCTTCGGGTCCGAAGTAGTTGCGAAATGCATCGAGCGACACCGCGAGATTGCCGGCCCGGCCGTAGGGACGCAACCGCAGATCGATCTCGAACACCCCCTCGCGGAGCGATCGGATCGCGTGCGTGACCAGCTCGACGAACTTGAGATAGTATTCAGTGCAGGTAACGACTTCCGGGCCTGAGGTCCGGCCGTTCCCGGCGTAGAGGAACATCAGCTCGATGTCGGAGGCGAACCCGAGTTCCCGTCCGCCACACTTGCCGAGGGCGCAAACGCTGTATGGGCAGCGGGACTCGTCTTCGAGTCGTGGAGTGCCGTAGCGTGTCTGAAGTTCATCAATCGCGAGCCGGCATGCGGCCTCGACGACGACTTCGGCGATGTCGGTCAGCTCGGCGGAGAACTGTCCGAATTCGCTGATCCTGCCGAGAATGTGCCGCATGTCCACGCGGAACGTTTCGCGATCCTTGAACGCATTCAGCCGCTCGACGCGAGCCTCGCGGCTCTCCGCGTCGGCAAGCGATTGCTCCAGCTCTGAGCGCAGCTGGTCCTTCGATTTTGCGGATTCGAGTGCCGCGATGTTGCTGACGACCGGAAACAGGTTCGCGTGCTGCATCCGCAGGAAATCGCTCCAGAGGAAGTCGCTTACGCCGAGCAGCTTCGCCAGGGCATCGAGGACTTCCGTCTGTTCGAGCGAGGCCAGTTCATCCGGCCAGTTCGGCCGCGTGAAAAGCTGGCTGATGAATTCGCGGAAGTGGAGCAGGGCGGATTCGGGGTTCGGAGACTGCGGCAGCAGGTGCGTGAAGTGCTTCGTGAGCACCGTCGCCGCCCGCAGCTCGCGCTGCTCCATCTCCCCGGTGATCTTGCGTCCCGAGACCCCCGTCACATGGAGCGTATCGAGTGCCTGGTCCTCTTCGGTGCGCAGCTGGACGCGGGCGATATCGACCCCGTTGAGCGCAAGGGCATTCGTAAGCTCGTAGAGGAACCCGGGCGTATCGACCGCGCGAATTCGCAAAACCGTGTGCTGTTCTGACTGCTCGTTGTCGATTTCGATCTCAACCGGATAGAGCACCGGGCGGTTGTCGGGGGCTTCGCGCAGTGCCGTCGCGACCCGTTTCGCCAGCTCTCCCTGTGCCTGGCGCTGCTCGCCGGCTCCGAGTCGTTTTAGGAATTCAGCAAGTTCCCCCGCATAGCGGGACCAGGTTGTTGCGGACGCCGGGCCGCGGACAGGGCGGACCGTGAAGACATCGACGATCTTCTGCCGCCGGTCGCTGGCAAGGTTCTCGCGACCGGACGGAGTCTCGCGACGGGGGTGCGTGGGGGCCGGCGGTTCGCCGTTTCCAGTGGGAGCATAGGTGAAGACCTGCCCGTCAACGAGATCGAAGCCGTGGACGAAGAGCAGCCCGCAGATCACCGAGAGCTCACCGAGATAGTCGTAGCCGACAATGGTGACGCGCCAGGTGCCGTCCTCGCGGGGCACCGCTTCGACGCTCACGGGATGTTCGAGATTGATCCGCTGCGCCATCTCGGCGTGCTGGCGGATCTCTTCTTTTTCGAAGGCGATCGTGTATTCCTGCTGGAGCCGCGCGAGGTGGCGTTCCAGCGGACTTTGCCGCGTGGCAAGCGGAGAGGAATTGCTGTCGTCGGGATGGCCGAGATAGCGGAGATACACCTCACGGATCGCGGCACAGTGTCGTTCGTAATGGTCGAGAAACGGCTCGTGTGAAGGGAAATCGAGTCGTTTCGCGAGATAATTCAGCTCTTGCCGATCGGCGGGAAGTTGATGCGCCTGCTTGTAGTGCAGCAATTGCAGGGCGTGCTCGACTTTTCTCAGGAAGACATAGCCGTCGGTGAGGATGCGATACTCGGAAGCCGGCAGAAGCGAGAAGTCGGCCAGGCGGACGAGCGCATCCAGCGTTTTGAACGCCCGCACGGCAGGTTGCCGGCCGCCGTGCAGCAGTTGCAGATACTGCGTCAGGAATTCGACATCGCGGATCGAACCCGCGCCCGACTTGACCTCGCCCCATTCACGTCCACGCTGTTTGAGGCCGGCTTCGATGCGTTCTTTCATTCCGCGAACGCTGGCCCGGATCTCTTCGGGGGGAGCGGCGAAGAGCAGCGGCTGCACCTGCCGGATGAAGTCTTCCCCCAGCGCCAGATCACCGGCGACCTCCCGCGCTTTCAGCAGAGCCTGCTTCTCCCACAGCGAAGCCTGCTCCCGCAGGTATTGCAGGTACGTCTCGGCGGAGGTGACCAGCGGCCCGGACTGTCCCCACGGCCGCAGACGCATGTCGACGCGATAGAGAAATCCGGCGGGAGTCGCCTGCACGAGACCACGGATCAGCCGCTGTCCCATCAGCCAGAATGCCGGAGCATTCGTCGAGGTCACGAAGACGAGATCAATGTCGGAACTGTAATTCAGCTCCTCGCCGCCGAGCTTTCCCAGAGCGAGGACGGCAAACCCGCAGGGATCGGTTCCGGTCGACCGGGCGGCGATATCGAGGCAGCACTGGACGAGGCTGTCGGCCAGCAGCGAGAGCTGCACCGTGACCGCCTTCAGATTCGCCAGGCCAAAGGAATCGCATGCACCGATCCTCAGCAACTCCCAGCGCTGATAGCGACGCAGGGCATCGAACCGGGCTGCCTCATCCGGACAGCCGTGAAGCCACGCCTGCGCTTCTTCGTAGTACTGCTCTCGACTTTTCAGCTCGGCGAGACGCTTATGACGGGTGATCTCATCGAGACAGGCGGGGTTCTGAATGAGGATCTCCGCGAGAAACTGGCTTCCCATGAAAAGCCGAAACAGGACTTCCACCGCCCGCGGTTCGTCGCGCAGCGATGCGAACAGCGCGACGCGATCGGGGACCGCCTGAACGAAACGTTCGAAGTTCACGAGCACGCCATCGGGCACGGCGGAGTCGGCCAGTGCCGTCAGAATCGCGGAAAGACTCTCCCGCAACAGTTCACGTCCGGCGTCATCCCCCGCGATGCGTCGCAGCCGCGTGTACGCCGTCGGCACGTCGCGCAATCCTGCGGGCGCAAGGAGCGCATCGACGGCATCGCCAGTCAGCGGCTCCTCCCGCAGGAGATCTTTCACAGCGCTCAGATCGAGAGACATGGATGGACGCAGTCGCTCTCAGGACGGGCCAGGGGCGAGATGGTGGGGTAGCTGTCTTCCGAGGAGTTGCGACCGGACCGAATTTGTGGGTTGATTACCAGGAAGAGAGCTTACAGGTGGAATCCGAGTTCCTGAAGGTGACTCCGCACGGCGGATTCCGAAAGCAGTTGCCGGAAGGCCTGAACGGCAGGCCGTTCCCGCCGCGTCTTCGGAATCACAAAATCATAATGTTCTTCCTGCAAGGGAATGAAGCCCAGCCCGTACTGCCTTGCCACGGTGTCGATGGCAACGCCCCAGTCGGCCCGCTGCTGCTCGACCGCCGTCGCGACCGCGTTGTGCGATTTCGCCTGGACGGCATAGCCCGGCGGCAACTTCCCCTGGAGCAGGCGGTCGATGAGGATTCGCGTACCGCTGCCGGCATTGCGGTTGACCATCACGCAGTCGGGATCGGCAAGTGCAGCAGTGATAGCGTCGGTGATGGATTTTCCTTCGAAGCGCGTGTCGCCGGAGCGGAAGACCAGCCCCTGTAACCGACGGTACCCGGGAATCAGTTCCAGTTCCTGAGTCAGGAACGGAGTGTTGTACTCACCTGTTTCGGGATTCATCAGATGAATGCCGGCGAGGTCGCATTCACCCCGCTTCGCCGCGGCCAGGCCACCGCTGCTGCCGACGTTGAGCAGTCGCACGCGGAAGCCGCGTTGTTGCAGCTCTTCGAGGAGGTAATCGAGCCCGACGCAGTGACTGCCGATCACCACCAGGTCGGCCGGTTCCAGCCCATGCCCCAACAGCTGCACACTGACGGTACTGCCTTCGGGGACGATTTCGGTCTGCTGATCGATTATCAGAAAGCCGTCAGCGGTGCTGAAAGTAGTCACTGAGCCCGAGCCTTTTCCCATCGGATAGGCCGCGAGTCCCTGTTCACCATGCACCAGCCCGACCAGCAGGTATTCGGTGCGCCCGCGGTCGGAGTTGACCCGTACCGGGAGCGTCGCGGTGACGGTGGCCGCCCGGTGCTGCGCCCGCCCGGCGAATGCCCGCAAAACGGGGGCGACAAACTCATGAAACGTGAAGATCGCCGAGGTCGGAAAGCCGGGCAGGATCACCACAGGCCGTCCGTCGGTGACCGCCAGGCAAATCGGCTTCCCCGGCTTCAAGGCGACGCCGTGCGCGACGATGCCGGGGTTCCTTAATCGGCTCACCACGCGATAGGAGATGTCGCCTGCGCCTTTCGAGGTGCCGCCGGAGAGAATCACGGCATCGACGTCACTGGCAAGTGCCCGCTCGAAGGCTTCGCTGAGCCGTGCCTCATCGTCAGGAAACGAGCCGAGGCACACGGCTTCACCACCCAGTTCGATAACCGCGGCACTCACTATTGCCGCGTTGGAGTCATAAACCCCACCGGGGGGACGGGGGCTTCCCGGCGGAACGATCTCGTTACCGGTCGAAAAGACGGCGACTCGCGGCTTGCGGTAAACATCAACCTGATCGCGTCCGATCGCCGCCAGCATGCCGATTTCGCGTGAGGTAAGCAACTGCCCGGCCCGCAGCACTGTCTCTCCCCGGGCAATGTCGGTTCCGGTGAAGCTGATCTGCTCGCCCGCGGCAACCGCTCGTGTGACCTGAATCCTGGTTTCCGGACTCTCCTCCGTAGTGACAACGTCGGTGTATTCCACCATGACGACCGCATCGGCACCGCGGGGGACCATCCCGCCGGTGGCGATGGGCGTTGCCGTTCCCGGGAGCACCGCGAGCGTCGGCACGGTCCCCGGGGCCAGGACCTCGGCATTCAATCGCAACTCACGGGGAGACTCGTCCATCGCGCCGAATGTATCCGCCGCGTGAACTGCAAACCCGTCTACATTCGAGCGGTCGAAACCCGGCACATCGATGTCGGCGATGATGCTCGCCGCGAGCACCCGGCCGAGCGCATCGGCCAGCGAGACCCGTTCGATGCCCACTGGGGCGAGCCGCAAATGTGCGTGAAACCGCCGCTCCGCCTCGTCGCGACTGATCACTTCGAGGAACTGTTCCTGCTGCGCGGCGGTGCGGACTTCGTTCGGCAAGGACTCCATCAGGATCCTGATCCCTCAATTAAGGCGATCGCTGCTCGTCAGGAAATCAGATCATACAGGTAGACCGTGACCTCGGCACCTGGGGGATACCCTTCGCACTCGGCGGGAACGATCACAAATCCATCGGCCCGCACGGTTGAGGAGAGAATCGATGCCCCACTGAGCGCGAGCGGTTCTACACGGCCGTTAATAAAGCGCACGCGGGCATAATCAACGCGGCCGACGGCGGAGACCAGCTTCCGATCCATAATGCCGCTGCGTGTCGGGTAGGGCCACTCGCCGTTGCGACCGGCGAGTTTTCGGATCGCACGCCCCGCGAAAAAGTCGTAGGCGCACAGACAGGAGACCGGGTTTCCGGGGAGGAGAAACACGAGCGTCCTGCCGATGCGCCCCATGCCTGCGGGACTGGAAGGCCGCATTGCAAGGCCGTGAATCGCCAGCTCTCCCTCGTCGGCAAGGATCGTCGGCGCGTGATCCTCGGCCCCGATGCTAGAGCCACCCGAGATCAGCACGACGTCAACATCGTTCTTGACGAGTTGATTGCGGAGTACATCGCGTTCGTCGCGGAGATGCAGAATTTCCATGACGATGCCCCCGTCACGATCGATCAGGGGACGCAGCATGGGGGAGTTGGAATCGAAAATCTGATACTCGCCGCGCGGTTCGCCGACGCGGACTAGCTCATTCCCGGTGATCAGAATCTGCACACGGGGTTTGCGGAGCACCGCGACCTCGCTCACTCCGATGGAAGCGAGAATCGCGATGTCCTGCGGCCGCAACCGGCGACCGGCCGTGAGCAGCACGCTCCCGGCGCTGACGTCTTCCCCGCGACGGCCGATGTTCTTTCCGGGGGGGACCGCCGCAAGTGCTTCAACGACTTCGTCCTGCTCGTGTGCGAACTCGAACGGGAGAACCGCATCGGCACCGCGGGGCAGGGGAGCGCCTGTCATGATCCGGACGGCACTCCCCGAAGTGACTTCTCCCGCGAACGGCGCACCCGGCCACGCGCTTCCGAGGATGCGAAACGGGAGCGGATTGTAATTGCCTGCGCCTGTCGTCTCATCCCCCCGCAACGCATAGCCGTCCATTGCCGACCGATCGAAGGCGGGGACATCGACGTCCGTGGCGATCTCGGTCGCGAGCACGCGGCCGGCGGCCTCATCGAGCGGGACAACCTCGGCGGCAGGGGACAATGACGCTGTCTGCTGCGAGATCCACTCTAGCGCGGTCTCGACCGAATTGCGGGCGAAGAATCCCCGCATCCGGACATCATGGCGTGGGGGAGGCAGATCCGTCATAGAGCGCCAGGGAGTTCACTCAACAGGTCAACGGCTTCCAGCATGCCGCACTTCGGAAGCGTCAGGGACAAAAGGAGGCGGCAGCGACACGCAGAAACGCATTGTAGCAGATGCGCTCTGTCGCGCAACGCCTTCAAGCGACTGCACGTCACGACGTGCGCCTCGATCTGCACGTCGAGGATTCAGTCGGCGGTTCATCAGGGGGGAGCGCGCAGTTACACAGCATTCAACTGATCCGGTTTGCGTTTTGAGAGAAGATTCGCGCGGTTGCCTTTGATGCAAAGCCGTCGGCCCCAAATAGGTCAACCTTAAGGGAAGCTGAATTCGGGAACGAACCATCTTGCCGAGTGGCTCCCGCCGCTCTATTTTGAAGCTACGGTGTTCATCCTTCTCAATGCGAACGTTGGTTCGATGGTGGGAATGAGATGCCGCAGGGATTGAGATGTCCCGCATCCAAGTTGTTGAGGGGGGAGTGCTGCATGGTGCAGGCGACGAACCCGTTCACGATCAACCATCTCAATTGATCCGTGGGCTGTCGTGTACCGCGATGGCGGTGCAGTGGTGTCCGTCGAACTTGCGTCTCCTAATTTTTTCAGCCCGGTGAGGAGTCTTGTCATGAAGAAACTGAGTCAGTGGGTGTTGGCGCTGGTGGTGATCGCAGGGATCGCTTCGGTTTGCGAAGCTCAGCAGGGTCGCCAGGGCCGTCAGCGGGGTGGTCGCGGTTTCGGTGGCAGCAATTCCGTGAACCTGCTTACGCAGAAGTCGGTTCAGGAAGACTTGAAGCTGAGCGAAGATCAGGTTTCGCAGATCCAGCAACTCCTGGAGAAGCAGCGTGCTTCCTTCGGTGAACTCCGCAACCTCGACCGTGAAGAACGGCGTACGCGGTTAGAAGAGCAGACCAAGGCGAATCAGACCGCCATCAACAACATCCTGAACGAAACGCAGCGCACGCGACTGGAGCAGATCTCGCTGCAGCTGCGCGGACCGCAGGGCCTGGCCAGCGATGACATCGCCGCCAAGCTCCAGCTGACCGATGCGCAGAAGCAGGAAATCAACGCGATCAACGAAGACTCCCGCCGCGAGATGCGTGAGCTGTTCCAGGGTGGCCGTGACGGCGACCGTGAAGCCGCCCGCACGAAGCTCGCCGAGCTGCGCGAGTTCACGAACGAGAAGCTGCTGGCCGTTCTGACCGACGCCCAGCGGGCGAAGTGGGATGAACTGACCGGTGCTCCCTTCAAGGGTGAGATCGAGCGTCCGAACTTCGGTCGCGGTCGCGACGGCGCTGGCCAGGGCGGTCAGGGTGGACGCCGCCGCCGTGGTCAGAACAACAACAATAACTGATTGTTCGTGTTTCTGGTCGTTAACACGAAAACGCCCTGCGGATTTCCGCAGGGCGTTTTCGTTTCGTCGGGGAGTCGTGTGCTGCGCACTCTGTCTTGCACGGGCTTGGCGTCGGCAGCTTCGATGAAGTCGCAGTGGGGTTATGTCAGCGAAATCAGGTGATCACTGAGGCGTTCGTATCCAGTCTCGGTAATCAGGTAGTTGTGCTCGATCCGCACTCCCCCGATACCGGAAACATACAGGCCCGGCTCCAGCGTGACGACGTCCCCCGCTTCGAGGATGTCGGTGCTTTCGGGAACTAGAATCGGCGGCTCCGGATGGCCCAGGCCGATTCCGTGCCCGGCGTGGTGCGTGAACGTGTCGCCATAGCCGGTTTCGCGGAGCGGAGTCGCGACCGCATCAAATACCTCGCGGGCCGGCACGCCGGCACGGAGTGTCGCTTCGCCCCAACGCATGGCCGCTTCGCAGAGCTCGAAGATCATCATCTGCTCATCGCTCGGCGACCCGACGCTCAGCGTATTTGTAAAATCGCTGCGATAGCCGTCGATCACCACTGAGTAATCGAGCAGATACAGATCGCCCGACTGCAGAATGTAGCCGACCGGTGCTCCGCCCGCCTTGGGAGTAGTAGCGTTTGTCGCGCGAAAGTCGCCGTAGATGAACGCCGGCTTGCCGGCGGCGGCAATCGAGGCGGCCTGGATCTCGCGGTACATGTCCCAGTCGGTAATGCCCACTTTGATGACTTCACGGGCCCGCGCATGTCCCGCCTCGGCCGCCCGCATGCATTGCCGCATCAGTTCGATCTCGTCCGGCTCCTTCCGCCGCCGGAGCGAACGCAGGACGCTCCCAAGGTCGATTGTCGGCTCACAATCGGTCTCGCTTCTCGACGAGCATTCGAGATTGCGGAGTGAATGTGTCTCGTGGTCGAGCCCGAGGACTTCAAAGGCGGCAAGCGGCAGCCACTCGGCCTCGACCGCACCGAGGCGTCCGTAGACGCGATCCGAAATTCGCTTGACCGCTTCGAGCAGCGCCTGATCCCGGTTCATCACCGAATGGCGATGATCGTACCAGGTCTGCACGACTTCCTCATCGACGAAGGCCTTGCCGGCGCCGGAGCGGACCGTGAAGTTGTCGGCAACCAGCGTCGATTCACCGCCCCGTTCGAGCAGCAGCAGGCCCCGCTCGCCATGCGAGAAGCTCAGCGGATTGACCAGGAAGTTCGACAGGTAGTAAATGTGGCGCGGATCCGCAATCAGGAGCCATTCGATCTGCTCGGGAACCTGTTGCCACAACCGAGCGCGGCGTGCCGCGCACCCTTCTGAAGTCAGCATGGAAGCACCTCCGGTGCAGTCACGATTCGCCGCGACCGGGAACTCCGGCCGCGGCGCGAATACTCGCCGTGGACGCCGCCCCAACCGCAGGTGGAACGCAGCAAACCGTTTGCCGAAGTGGCGGAACCCGCGCCGGAGAAAGGCAGGAGCCGCGATGGCTCCCGCTCCCCGGGGGGCTCTGTCCCTGATCGACTCCCTTTTCCGCAGACCTTTATTCAAATCCCCTGGCCGCCAGCCAGCGCTCGGCATCGAGTGCCGCCATGCACCCGGTCCCGGCCGCGGTGATCGCCTGGCGATAGTAATCGTCGGCAACGTCTCCGGCAGCGAAGACTCCCTCGACACTCGTATAAGTGCGGTGCGGGGTCGTCCACACGATGTATTGCTTCTCGTTCGTCTGCAACTGCCCCTTGAGGAAGGCGGTGTTCGGTGTGTGGCCGATCGCGGCAAAGTACCCGGCGACCTCCAGCTCTTCCTTCTTCGATTCGTCGAGCACACTGCGGATGCGGACGGCGGTCACGCCGTCCTTGTCATTTCCCAGCACCTCGTCGATCACGGTGTTCCACTTCACCTCGATCTTCGGATTCGCTAGCACCCGGTCGCTCATGATCTGGCTCGCGCGAAACTTGTCGCGGCGATGCACGATGTAGACCTTCGAGGCGAATTTTGTGAGGTAGGTCGCCTCCTCCATCGCGCTGTCGCCGCCCCCGACGACAACCAGGGGCCGGTTGCGGAAGCGGGGGAGAGCGCCATCGCAGACCGCACAGGCGGAAACTCCGGCGTTCTTGAAGCGTTCTTCCGAGGGGAGGCCGAGGTAGTTCGCCCGCGCGCCGGTGGCGACGATCACCGCCAGCGCTTCGATTTCTTCACCCCCGTCATAGCCGTCGGAGGTCTTGAGCTTGAACGGGTGCTGTGAGAAATCGACATCCACCACGTCGTGCGTCAGGATGCGGGTCCCGAAGTTCACCGCCTGCTGCCGCATCAACTCCATCAGCTCGGGGCCGCTCACCCCATGCCCGCGATGCTCGGCCATGAACTGCCGCCGCTCCGGGGAAATGGCGTTGTCGAGATACTGCCTGAGATCGGCGGCGGGGAAGCCGGCGTAGTTTTCCACCTCGGTAGTCAGGGCGAGCTGTCCCAGCGGAAGCGTCCCGTTCAGGCGATTCTCTTCCGTGATGGCTCCCTCGATGACCAGCGGCTCGAGATTCGCCCGCGACGTATAAATCGCCGCCGACCAGCCGGCAGGCCCCGATCCGATGATTACCACACGCTCGGCCACAAAATTCTCCTCTGTACGGAAGAAAGAAAAAGCAGGATGCGGATTGGCTGCTAGATTGTAGCGGCTTCGTCGCGCTTCGTCTCGTCTCCGCAAAAGCAACTGCGGCCAATCCGAACCTCCCGCCCCGTGTTCCATCGGTTAAGCCACGCCGGCGCATGACTGGACACCTGGAAAATTGGATGCGTCGCTTGCCGGGCGCAGAGAGTCAGAGAGTTTCTCGGCCGCAGGTTGCCTTACGCAAGTGCCGCCGCTGCTCAGTGAATGCCGACTCAACGTGTTTGCCGCTCAGTGCGAAGCGTTGTCCTCGTGGGCTTCGTCGGGAGGAGCGATGGGAATTGTCGCATTGATCCCCAGACCGGCGATTCCCGCCAGGAAGAACGCTCCTGCGCACATCAGGAACATCGCATCCCAGTTCTTCGTTCCGGGCGTCGAGGCGATGACGAGGTAGCGCTGATCGAGCACGATGTTATACAGCGGTGCCGAGATCGAGGCGGCAAGGTTGCCCCACATGTTCCCCCAGCCGAGGATCGAGCCGACGTACCGTCCGCCCACATCCTGCTTGAAGGCCCAGATCGCGGCGATTCCCAGGTCGCAGAAGAACGCAACCACCGCAAACAGGGCCGTGGCGATCCAGGGATCGTTTGTGAACAGCACCCCGATATATGCCAGACCGGCGACGAACCGCGTCAACGCGATCGGCAGGCTCCGGCCCCAGCGCAGTCCGACCGCAGCTGTGAGCCGGTCGGTCAACGGTCCCCCGAACAGCATTCCCACAATCCCGGCGATCATCGGAATGCTGGCCATCCAGGCACGGGTCATGATCTCGACGTGGTGAACCTCGTCGAGATAACGGGCGAGGAACGTGACAAGAAACACCCAGCCGATGTTCGTGCCGATCTGGGCGAAACTGTCGAGCCAGAGGCTGCCGCTGCGGATCAGCCGCATCCAGGGGACTCCGCCGGCCTTTCCGTGAGGCGATGGGGCGCCCGGTGGTCGCCCGGAGGAAATCAGATCCCGTTCGGCCTGATTGCAGAGGGGATGCTCTTCGGGCCGGTTGCGGAACACAAACCAGAAGAATCCCGCCACGCCAAGACCCAGCAGGCTGTAGGCGTACATCATGGGCCGCCAGCCATCCACGTAAATTTTGCCGATCTCCCCTGGGAACGCTGCTTCGAGCAGCAGGCGATTTAATCGCTGCAGCTGATCGCCGGTCAGAGTTTCTCCCGCTTCCTGACGCTTCAGCAGGGACTGCGCCTCGTGTGCGATATTGAATTCACCGAACGCCACTCGGTCGTACAGGCCCGGCTCCGCGAGCACGGCATTCAGTCCGCTGACAATTGTCTCCCGGTTTGCGTCGCTGGTGACGAATGGCGCGCTGGCGAGCACCCGCTGTTCGTTCGCCGCCGCGTATTCTCCCAATTGCTCGTGATGCTCGGCGTTTGCGCGAAGTTCATCGCGGGCGCTGTGGAAGGATTCGTACTCCCGCGCAACATCGAGAAGCGCCTGCTGCGACTCCGCAGGGATGAATTGCCACACCCGCTCGGCAGCAAGGTTCGGCTTCGCAGGCTTGGCTTCATTTCCCGAACTGTCCGTCCCCTCGCCGGGAGCGGAGCGCGAATCCGACGGGGGGACCAGCTTCGCGGCGAGGACGCCGGTCTCGCCCGGCATGAGTTGTTCGACTGTCAGCAGCGACGAGACGGTGGTCGGAACAAACAGCACCATTAGATACGCGGTCAGCAGCGGCGCGACAGCCCCGCCGGCACGTCCGCCGAACGCGACAATGCTGCTGGCCGTTCCCCGGTTGCTGAACGGAACCCATTTGCTGAGCAGTCCGGCGCTTGTCGGATACGCCCCGGCCTGGGCAATGCCGAAGCCGAACCGCATTGCGAGCAGAAAGAACAAACCACTGGCGAGGCCCGTCAGGCCTGTGAAGATGCTCCAGGAGACGATGTAGATCACCATCATGATCCGCGCGCCGAAGCGATCGCTGAACCACCCACCCGGAACCTGTGCGAGGGCATAGGGAAAGAAGAAGGCGAAAAAGAAGTACCCCATCGCCTGGTCACTGAGGCCGAGATCCTCCTTGATGTATCGCTCGGCAAACGACACGCAGAAGCGGTCGAGATACAGCAGAGCCGACATCAGGGTGGCGGCCAGAACCACCCAGTGTCGCAAAATGGTGGGCCGCTCCTGATACGAGCCGGAACCGAAATCGGTGGAAGTGGAGGCGTGCGACACAGCATGTTCCCCGGCAGGATTGGGTGACCGCAGAATTGCGGATCGCTGCACGTTAGACGCAGGATGAGCCAACGTCAAGAGATGTGTTGATGTGAGCTGGCATCCAGGACTGCATCCCGGGTATGTCTTGCCGACGAGAAGTGGGGAACGCCAGAGGAGGGGAGAGTGCCGCTGCGAACCGGACTGTTCGCCCGGTCGTGGGGAGGTCTCGCGGGGATGGGGGCGACAGCTCCGCCCATTCCAGGGGACAGCGTCAGCCTCCGGTGCGGACCAGAGTGCATCAGTCCGGAAGGAACTCTCGATGCACAGGAGGGGGGCCGCCGGGGAAATTTGCGATTGATAAAAAAGAAAGCGTTCTGAGCAAGGTGAGTCACTCAGAACGCTCTCTCTATTCACCGATGGAGCAAGTGCGGGCCAACGCTTGCCCATGGCTTGGTTTTCCCTTATTGCACACACTATGCCGTTGGGGGAGTGTGTCTCTCTGTTTATCTGTAAGGTCTTTGTCCAAAATGATTTAAATTTTTATTTCGAGATTCAGGGACGAATTCGGTGACTGTTGCAGAATAATGCAGTGTGGCATTTTGCAGCATTGCGTTTTGCAACACCCACGAGTCAGAGCCTGCTCCCGAGGAACGCAGGGCTCACTTCTTCGGGGCGGCACCGGCCCCTTTCTTCTTCACGCCAAACGGGTCGTTCGGATCGACCTCCTCTGTCTTGCCGAAATCCGGATTCGCCGTTCCCGACTTCGCCCGGGCCCCCTTACCCGATTTCGCGTCTTCCTCGGCATAAACATCGACCGAGCTGATACCGTCCGCGGCCTGAACGGTGATCTTCGTGGGGTTGAACTTCTTCCCGCCTCCGAGCGAGTAACCCTCGACCTCAACGGCCAGTCCCGGCTTGGCGAACTCGGGATCGGGGACGAGGGCCGTCACCGTGTAGTTCTCCTCGAGGTTCACTTTCTGCGTTCCGCCGGGGCCAAAGTTGGCCGTCAACACATCCCCCTCGACCGAGAGGACTTTCCCCACGACGTCGTACACCATGGGCTGGTCGGGGTGGGGGACCGCAGCGGGAGCCGGTCCGGGGCCCGTATACACAGTGAATTCCTTGCCGAAGAGCATGTTATTCGAGCTGACGAGGACCGACTGAATCGTCACCCCCGGCCGCAGGAAGCCGGCGTCGCCGCGCCCTGAAACGTGAAAGGGAATCCGGGGCGTCACCTGAAACTCGTGCTCCTTGTCGGTGCTGTCCTTGATGGTGAGTACGAAGTTCTTTCCCCGTCCTTTCTCAGCACTCACGACGGTTCCCGTCAGCTTTTCGGTTTCGCGCTTCGCTTTCTGGGCGACCGCCGTCTCCTCCTGAACGATCAGGAGCGCCCCGAACAGGCCGAGTACGAGAAACGCACGCCGCAGCATCGCTGAGCAGACTGCAACTCTCTCAAGTTCGTGCACCGGCATCGCAAGCTCCTACCGCATTCGCGGACATCGAGAGGAAATAAGGGAACCAGGTCGAAGCCCCGCCGTGACGCTCTGCCGCATCAACAGATGAATGCAGTCTGATCCTCCGCGCTGCGCAACTGTGAACAGCTGCATTCACCTGCAGCGGGAAGGGGTGGCGGGTCGAAAATTCAGCATAGCTATCCCCGGAGCGCGTTCCAAGCACGGAATTTCCCGGGAAATGCAACTTTCCGGGACGCGTCGGTGAGAACTCTCCCCGCCGGTTACGTGTCTTCACCCCCGCCGTGGGCCTCACTTGCCGGAAACCGCGCCCGCGGCGCACAATGACCCAGGAGGCGTCATCGCTGCACGCCGCAGCGGATGCATTCAACTGGGCCTGGTGTGCGATCCCGGCATTTTGCTTGTCCCTCGCCCCATAGACGACCTTCCTGCTGGCCCTCAATCCACTGCGAGTTTTTCATGTCTCAGGATTCCCCGGTGACGGATCAGTCTGCAACACGCACTCCCATGACGGTTCCCCGCTTTCTCCGCGCGAAACAGCGCGGCGAGAAGCTGACCGTTCTGACGGCTTACGATTATCTCTTCGCGCAGATCCTCGATGAGGCGGGCATCGACGCCATTCTCGTGGGCGACACACTGGGAATGGTGGTGCAGGGGAAGAAGACCACCCTCCCCGTCACGCTCGAAGAGATGATTTATCATGCGGAGATCGTGGTCCGGGCGGTCCGGTATGCCCTGGTCATCGTGGATCTTCCCTTCCTGACGTTCCACGTCAGCCCCGAACAGGCGATCGCCAATGCCGGCGAGATTCTCAAGCGGACGGGCGCTGCCGCGGTCAAACTCGAGGGAGGCGTGAACCAGGCGGAGACCATTCGCCGGTTGACCAACGCCGACATTCCCGTCATGGCCCACGTCGGGTTGAAACCGCAGTCGGTGCTGAAGCTGGGGGGCATGAACAAGATCCAGCGGGACGAACAGCAACTGCTGGAAGATGCCCACGCGGCCCAGGAGGCCGGGGCGTTTTCAATTGTGCTGGAGCTCGTCCCCCGGCAGATCGCCGCGCGGATTACCCGCGAGCTGTCGATTCCCACCATTGGCATCGGTGCCGGCCCCGAGTGTGACGGACAGGTGCTGGTGACATACGACATGCTCGGGATGACCGACGGCTTCAAGCCGAAATTCCTCAAACGCTACGCCGACCTGCGGAGTGTTATCGGCTCGGCAGCCGAGCAGTACATTCAGGAAGTGCGTGCGGGAGAATTTCCGGACGCGGCCCATTCCCACGAATGATTCGCGCGGCAATGGGGGGCGGAAGTGCGGTTGGGGGCAGAATGTCGCCCTTTCGCGCAATCAGTGGGGTGTGCTCTCCCGACGACCTGCCCGCGGTCGAATGCGGCAGAACCGGGGGCGGTTGCCGGTCAATTCCCGCGAAAATTCAACGGGGGCACCCGGATCCCGGAGCAGCGGGAGGAGTTTTCCGCTCCCTGTCGCCTGCGTGACGTTCTCCGCTAGAATAGGAGAGCTTCCCTTCTCTCTTGCGTACGGATTCGCGAAGGCTCTCTTATGCCGCAGTTTCAGCTTGTCAGCGACTTCAAGCCCGCGGGTGACCAGCCGAAGGCGATCAAGGCCCTCGTCGAGGGGCTCAAGGCTGGCAAGCGGGACCAGGTCCTGCTCGGCGTGACCGGTTCGGGCAAGACGTTCACGATGGCGAACGTCATCCAGGAGATGCAGCGGCCGACGCTCGTGCTGTCGCACAACAAGACGCTCGCGGCCCAGTTGTACGGCGAGTTCAAGGAATTCTTTCCGCACAACGCCGTCAGTTATTTCGTCAGCTATTACGACTACTACCAGCCGGAAGCGTACATTCCGCAGCGCGACATTTACATCGAAAAGGACGCATCGATCAATGAAGAGATCGATCGGCTGCGGCTGCAGGCGACCAGCGCCCTCGTCAGCCGCCGCGATGTGATCATCGTCGCCAGCGTCAGCTGCATTTACGGTTTGGGCTCGCCCAAGGATTATCTTGCGATGATGATCCCGCTCTCGGTCGGAGCGGAGATCGACCGCGACGACCTGCTGCGGCGGCTGATCGACGTCCAGTACGAGCGGAACGATTACGACCTCTCGCGCGGCAAGTTCCGGGTCCGTGGCGATGTCGTCGAGGTCTGGCCGGCGTACGAAGAGTTTGCGTATCGGATCGAGCTCTGGGGAGACGAAGTCGAGCGGCTTTCGATCATCGAGCCGGTTGCCGGCACCGAGGCCCGCCGCCTGCAGGATATCTACATTTATCCGGCGAAGCACTTCGTGCTCCCGCAGTCGCGGATTGAGAGCGCGATTGATGAAATTCGCAAGGAGCTCGAAGAGCGGCTCGCGTATTTCCGCCGCGAGGGAAAGCTGCTCGAAGCGCAGCGGCTCAGTGCGCGAACCCGATACGACATCGAGATGCTGCAGGAAGTGGGGTACTGTCCGGGGATCGAGAATTACAGCCGTCCGCTCGCGGGACGGAAGCCGGGCGAGCCTCCTTATACCCTGTTCGACTTCTTCCCCGATGACTTTCTGATGTTCGTCGACGAGTCGCACGTGACCGTTCCGCAGGTCCGGGGAATGTTCGCCGGCGATCATTCGCGGAAAACGACGCTCGTCGAGCACGGCTTCCGGCTGCCGTGCGCGCTCGATAACCGCCCGCTCAAGTTCGACGAGTGGCGGGCCCGCAAGAGCCAGAACATCTTTGTCTCGGCGACTCCGGCGGACTGGGAACTGGAGCAGACCGGTGGCGAGGTGGTCGAGCAGGTGATCCGCCCCACGGGGCTGGTCGATCCGGTGATTCACATCGTGCCCGCCCGCGGCCAGGTGCCGCACCTCATCGAGCAGATCCGCAAACGCAGCGAAGCCGGCGAGCGAACGCTCGTCACGACGCTGACGAAGCGGCTGGCCGAAGACCTGACCACCTACCTGCAGGAAGAAGGAATCCGCTGTGCCTGGCTGCACTCGGAACTCGATGCAATCGAGCGCGTCGAGATCCTGCGTCAGCTGCGCGAGAACAAGTACGACGCGGTTGTCGGGGTGAACCTGCTTCGCGAAGGTCTCGATCTGCCCGAGGTTTCGCTGGTCGCGATTCTCGATGCCGACAAGGAAGGTTTCCTGCGGAGCGAAACGAGTCTGATTCAGACAATCGGACGAACGGCCCGAAACGTGAATGCCGAGGTGATCCTGTACGCCGACATGGTGACCGACAGCATGCAGCGTGCGATCGACGAGACGCGACGGCGGCGTGAATTGCAGCTGGAGTACAACCGTCAGCACGGAATTACGCCGGAGACGATCAAGAAGGCGATCCGCCGCGGAATCGAAGAGGAGATCCAGGCGCGGCGGATGGTGCAGGAAGCGGTCGGACTCCACGACGAACGGCAGTTCGTCACCCAGGAGTTCCTCAACGAGCTGGAAACCGAGATGCACGCCGCTGCCGAGGCTCTGGACTTTGAACGCGCGGCGCAACTGCGCGACAAGATCCTGCAGCTGAAAACGCAGATGGGAAAACCGCTCAGTGCAGAGGAGGCGGGTGTGCAGGCCGAGCCGCGGCCGCAACGCTCCAAACGCGGCCGACGAAAAGGGAAGGGGGGCGGTGGCGGACAGCGCGTCCCGAAACCGAGCCGCGGCGGCTGAAACCGCCCGGGCGCGGCAATCGATCGAACCGCGCCCGGACATACTTCCCTAAAGCCTGTAGCCTGAAGTCTAAAGCCTGTTTTTAAGCCGTCAGTACTGCCGCCTCTGCCGCGAAGACGGAATGTTCAGCGCCTTGCGGTACTTCGTGACGGTTCGCCGGGCGAGCGTGTAACCCTCGGCGGCGAGTTTCTCCACGAGGGCATCGTCGCTGAGCGGGTTGTCCTTGTCCTCGGCGTCGACGATTTCCTTGAGCTTCAGGCGGATGATGTCCCACGCAACCTCATCTCCTTCCGCCGTCACGGTGCCGCCGCCGAAGAACCGCTTGAGCGGATAGATCCCCCGCGGCGTCTGGACGTATTTGTCATCGACAGCCCGGGAGACGGTCGTCACGTGTACGCCGACGACATCGGCAATCTGCTGCATCTTCAGCGGGACGATCGCTTCCGGCCCCTGTTCGAGGAATGCCGTCTGATGGTCAACGATCGCCTGCGCCACGCGCTTGAGCGTGCTGTAGCGCTGTTCGATTGATTCCATCAGCCAGCGGGCCGACTCGATCTTCCGCTTGATGTACTCCTTCGTCTTGGGATCGGTATCACCCTTGAGGAGCTCGCGGTACTTCTTGCTGATGTGCAGTCGCGGCGTGTACTCGTCTTCGAGCCGGATCGTCCACTTCCCGTTCTCGTCCTGTTCGACGTGCAGATCGGGAATGACGTTGGGTGCCGGCGCATCCTGAAAGCCGCGCCCGGGCGTCGGGTTCAGCAGTCGAAGCTGCTCGTACGCATCCTTGATGAGCTCAATGGAAAAACCGGTCTTCCGCTGAATGACCGGAAGCCGGTTTTGTGCAAGATCCTCCAGGTGCGAGGAGATGAGCACAATCAGGGCGTCGCGGTAAGGGGTGTCTTCCTTGACCTGCAGGAGCAGGCATTCCTTCAGGTCGCGGGCGCCCACCCCCGACGGTTCGAGCCGCTGGATCAACGCCAGGGCCTCCTGGGCATCATCCAGGCTGACCGGCTGGCCGTAGACTTCGATCATCCCTTCCAGGGAAGTGGGAAGCCGGCCGTTGCTGTCGAGGTTCTGAATCAGGTATTCGCCGAAATCCCGCACGGCGGGGGTGCAGTTGAAGAACCGGAACTGGTCGAGCAGATATTCCTGCAGCGACTGCGGGCGCGAAATCATGTTCGCCATCGCATCGTGCTTGCGCTCGCTGTCCTCGCTGATGCGGTTCGCCGACGGCTTCGAGCCGCTCGAAAAGTCCTCGCCCGGCCACTCCTCGGACATTTCGAGCAGCCGTTCGAAGTCGCTTTCATTGTTGTGATCGTTATCGACGACAAGTTCTTTTTCGTCTGCCGATGGGGAGGTTGCCTCCTCGCGGGCCCGTTCGATCTCGATTTCGACATCGGGCGCGTCGAGGTCGGCGGCCTGATCTTCGAGCATCTCATTATCCCGCAGCTCCTGCTCGATCCGCTCCTTCAGCGCCATGACAGGCAACTGCAGGATCTCCATCGACTGGATCATGCGGGGAGCCAGCTTCATCTGCTGGCTCATTTTCATGTGTTGCGAGATATTCAGTTGCATGGTCGTTGGATCTCACAGTGGCTGGAAAAATTTCCGGCGAGGCATGTCGCAGTCATCCTGGACTGCAGTGCGGCATTCCCCCGCGGGAAGGCGGCCCTCAGAACGCCTGCCGCCCGCGCATCGCATCCGCCAACATTTCTTTATTTGCAAACTCTAGCACGCTCCCCGAGGCAATCCCCCGGGCGAGGCGTGTGATCTTCACTCCCGTCCCTTCCAGAACATTCGAAATGTAGAGCGCTGTCCCGTCACCCTCGAGCGTCGGATTGGTGGCCATCACGATCTCGGTGACACCATTCGTCCGCACACGCTGCACCAGCGCATCAATCGTCAGCTGCTCGGGGCCGATTCCCTCCAGCGGCGAAATTCGCCCCTGCAGGATGTGGTAGACCCCCGTAAAAACCCCGGCGGACTCCAGCGAGAGCATATCCCGCGGCTGCTCGACCACGCAGACCACGCGCGGATCACGTCGCGGATCGGCACAGATCTCGCAGACGTCCTGCTCCGTGAGATTGAAGCAAATCCGGCAGGGGTGAATGGCCCGCTTGACCTCGCGAATGGCGTCGGCAAGCTGTCCGGCCTCTTCAGGAGAGCACTGCAGGATGTAATGCGCCAGTCGCTCAGCAGACTTCCGCCCGATGCCCGGAAGCTTGGCGAACTGGTCGATCAAATGCGAAACAACTGGTCCGTAGGAATTCACATTACCACCGCGGAAAAGAGTTCATCCCTGAGCTCATCACAAGCCCGACGAATTTACGCCCGAAACAACGCCCGATTCCGCGGCAGGAGTCAATCAGGAGAAGCGTAATCAATTCAAGTCTCGAAGTCTGGCCGGCTCCAGGAGCCTCCGCTCCAAGTCCCCTCGCCCTGACTGATCCTGGCAGACTCCTGCTGGGGGAGTTCGCCCTCCTGTCGCGTTCAGGGTGAGTCTTCTGTCATTTGCAACGGCCGGTTCCTGAAGAACCCGCTGCCCGATACATCATTCCTCGTTCCTCGCCGGCCGTCACCGCAAGCCGGGTGGCGCCCGGGCTAACTGTTTCCGCCGAGTCCGAACTTGGACAGGGCATCTCCCAATCCGGGGAGATTGCCCGTCAGTTTCTGCATCTCGTTCGCCGCTGTCTCCCGGGCGCGGTCAAGCGCCTGGTTGGTCGCAGCCACGACGAGGTCTTCCAACATTTCCTGGTCGCCACTCTCCAGCAGGCTCTTCTCGATTCGGCAGCCGAGAATCCGCTGCTGGCCATCCGCTTCGATGGTCACCATTCCACCACCGGCGGTTCCCTCGACGCGAATCCGCTTTAACTGTTCCTGCATCTCGGCGACGCGGCCTTGCATTTCCTGTGCCGATTTGAGCAGGGATGCGAAGTTTCCGAGGCCTTTGAACATAATTTTCTCTTCCTGACTGCGCCGCCCGATCCGCTGACGCTCAGACCGATGGATTCACGCCCATTTCGACTTTGACGACTGCCCCGCCGAACTCGGCCAGTGCCTTCAGCACCAGCGGATCATTTCCCGGATCCGCGCCCCGCCGCACCATTTCCGGCTGAGGTTTGGGGGCGGCCGCCCGTATCACCGGTTCCCCTTCAACAGTCTTGAAGGCAATCCGAATCGGACGTCCCGCGAGCCCCGCGGCCAGCTGCTGGAGCCGGCTCAGCTGCCGCTCGCAATACGTCCTTGCTACATCATAGCTCTTGGGGAACGCGAGGACTAGCTGGTTTGGCCCGGAAGTTGCATCGAGCGTCGCGCGCCGGAGATTGTCCCGTAATATATCTTTAATCTGTGAAAGGAGTTCCTCCCAGAACTCCTGCTCGCGCCCGGCCACCAGTTCGAAGCGCGGAAGCGAAGGGGACGCCTGGGATTCGGGAGTTGCGGGGGGCGCATTTTCCTCCCGGTCGGTGTCACCGTTGCGACCGACCGTCAGCGCTTTTTTTTTGAGATCTCCTCCGTCCCGGTGGGCCGGAGCCGGTCCCGCCGCCGCGGGGCGAGGGGTGAGCGGGGCCACGGTTCGCGCAGGCGTCGGAGCCGCCGCACCGGCCGCGGCGACAGCCCCCGACTGCAGCTGGTGGATCAGCGATTCCAGGGTGTCGAGGTCTTCCAGCAGCGAGAGCCGCACCAGTCCCAGTTCGGCCAGCGCCCGGCCGTAATTCACCCGCTGCATGCGGGCCTTCGTCTCGGCGAGGATCTGCAGGGCCGCGGCAATCGTTCGCAGTCCCCACTTTTCCGCCTGCTTTCGCAGCGTTTCCGCGTTGTCGTCCGCGACACTCAGGAGCGGAACCCCCTTCGCTCCCGTTGCGAGAATCATCAGGTCGCGCACATAGCTCAACAGCTGATCGGTCAGTTCGCCCAGCTGGACACCTTCGCCGAGCGCGGCATGAAAGAGTTCGAGGACCGCGCTGCGGCGGCGCTCGATGATTGCGTCTACCAACTCGATCAGTCGTTCGTCGGGAGCCGTGCCGAGCAGCCGGTGGACATCGGCGGTCGAGATGTCGCTGCCGCCAAAGGCGAGCAACTGGTCAAAGAGTGACTGGCTGTCGCGCATGGAGCCCGCTGCGCGCCGGGCAACCAGTTCGATCGCCGCCCGTTCGACATTTTTCCCCTCTGCCTCGGCAATCTGCTGCAGGCGGGTCATGATCGAAGCGGTCGCGATCGTGCCGAAGTCGAACCGCTGACAGCGCGACAGGATCGTATCGGGAAGCTTGTTCGGTTCGGTCGTGCAGAAGATGAATTTGACGTTGGCCGGCGGCTCTTCCAGCGTTTTCAGCAACGCGTTGAAGGCCTCCTTCGTCAGCATGTGCACTTCGTCGATGATGTAGACTTTGTGCTTGCTCCGCATCGAGCGGACGTTGACGTTCGACCGCAGCGAACGGATGTCATCAATACCGCGATTCGAGGCACCGTCGATCTCGAGCACGTCGACATCGCTTCCGGTGGAGATCCCCTGACAGATTTCGCACTGATTGCAGGGATCGGGGCCGACCGCGTTCGGGCAGTTGAGCGACTTGGCGAGAATCCGCGCCATTGAGGTCTTGCCGACGCCGCGGGCACCGGTGAACAGGAACGCATGCCCCACGCGTCCGGCTTCGATGGCGTTGCGGAGAGTCTGTGCGACGTTCTCCTGGCCGACGACTTCATGAAAGGCCTGAGGACGGAAGCGGCGGGCCAGGACGGTGTATTCGGAACGAGGAGTGTCGAGTGGGCTCATGGCAGTCGCCGTAAGAGAAAACCATCAATTCCCGGAGCGGGGACGCCGGTCGGTCGGCAGGGGCCGATCTGGCTCTTATTGTCGCGGATGCCGCACGGGACGCAATGCCTGCCCGCGATTGCCGCCACCCGGCGGGACGATGCGAAGGGCTGTCCTACGAATTCGGTTGGGAAATCGAACCGGCTGCACCGATTTCGTCGGCCAGCGTCCATGCGGCCCTGCGAGGGAGAGAATTGCCCCGGGATGAAATGCAGAAACCCGGCCGCAAGGGCCGGGTTTCGAAGTTCCGGGAGCGAAAGTCTGCCCCCGCATGCACATGAGCTCGCGATGCTTAAGGCTGCTTCCTTTCGGACCTGACCTGGTTCACATGGGCCCATTGCAATTGGAGGCAGACTTTCGCCCCCCGGTCTGATTCTTCTGCGTGCCCCGAATCGTGGCGGCCAGCAGTTGTCACGCGTTGTCATTATGCACTGTTCGTGTGTTCCGTCAAGGCACCTCTTCACGGAAGCTGACCGGAACCGCTCCCGGCTGCCGGCCGGCGTCTGCAATCGGCAAGCACGACACAACCGGCAGCGTGCGACCTCCCGGTTCTGCAATGTGACTGAAAAAATTGCAAAGCCGTCGATCATTCCGCGGCCAATCACGGGCTGGCGGACGGTTACCTCACCGGAGCGGGTGCAGGCCCAGTTCGCCCCTCCGGGCATTCACCAGTGCCAGCGCCCGCGGTTCGAGCTTGAGAAACCTGATCAGCTGCGACGGCGTGCAGGCGAGCCGTTCCGCCGCCCGCGGGAGATCAAACTCGAACTGGCAAATCGTATCGAGTGCCTCGGCAAGCAGGGCCGGAAAATCGTCGTGCTCAGGGTTCACCGCAATGCGTCCATTGCGGCAGCGCGATTGCCAGAGAGGCGAGGGGGGAGCCTCGGTATCAACCGGCATTCGCTGCTGAAGCGCCAGATTCACCCGCAATCGCCCCAGCGCGACGCGGCGGTTCTCCGCCTGGCTGCGGCGTTCGGAGGCCTCGGCGGAGATGCCGGTGGGCCGATGCGTCAGCACGACAGCCGTCTCGGTCTTGTTACGATGCTGCCCGCCCGGCCCCGAACGGCGCGTGCGGATCATTTCGCAGTCCGCCAGCAGCCGCTGGGGCTCAAGTGCAGCAGGGTGACAGGACGCGGCGGTCATACGGCCGAGTTTCTGTGAAGGCGTTGCACCGTCCTCGCAGCGGAGCCGCATGCCGCCCGGTACGAACGGTCACTTCTCGGGGAAGAACGGGAAATACTTGCGAAGCTCGTCCTTGCTGGGCTGACGGCCGTACTCGCAGATCTCAAAGGCTTCCGCATGGGCGATGTTCTGCGCCTGCTGGGGACCATACCACTCGATGAGTTCTTCCCGGAAGCGGTCGGCAACGTTCCGGAACCGCCGAGATTGAGCGTCGCGCACCTCGCGATGGCGCCTTTCTTCTCCTGCCGGGTCGCTGGGGATCAGGTCCGCGGAACCGAGCGCGCCTCCCTCGTAGAACTGGGAAGTCATCAGCGCGAGCGCATCGAGCTTGCGCTGGATCACCTCATCAATCGAGACGGCGATGTCCGGCTGGAACGGGTTCGGTTTCTGGAAGCGATCGGGGTAGTAAAGGAAGATGGGATTCTTCTTCAATGCGGGCGTATCGGGGCAGAAGTGCGGCACTGCGACCATGAACGCGGCGTCCTGCACCAGCACGCCGGTATAGCGATGGTCGGGATGGTAATCGTTGGGCCGCGGTCCCATGACGATGTCGGCATTCCATTCGCGAATCAGCCGCACGAGCGTCTTGCGGTTTTCGAGCGTGGGCATCAGTTCGCCGTCGTGGATGTCGAGCACTTCGGTGGTGATCCCCAGCACGTCGGCGGCGGCCTGGACTTCCGCGTTCCGCCGACGTGCGAGCGGTCCCCCCGCCTCGCGCCAGTGGCCGATATCACCGTTCGTGACGGAAACGAACTTTACGTGATGCCCGCGGGCGGCCCACATCGCCGCCACACCTCCGGCCTGGAGTTCGCAGTCGTCGGGATGAGCGCCGAAACAGATCACCCGGATGCGGCCGTCCTCTTCGCGGGGCGGTGCGGGAGCGGGAGCGACTGACGGGGCCGGCGGATTCTGCGCTTGCGCCACGGAGTTGGAGAACAGGTCGCTCAGGGAATCGGACTGCCAGAGGATGCCCACAGCCGCGCCCAGGAGAAATCCGACAAATCCCGTGGCAATTCCAAGACGACTGATCATCGCACCCTTTCTCGATCTCAGACTGTGATGTGGAGAAGCCGTGAACGTGTCCGTGGTTTACCAGCCGCCGTAGCCACCGTTCCAGCCGCTGAACGGATCGGTCCAGCCGCCGTACCCGCCCGCATAGCCGCTGAAGCTGGGGCGAGCACCGCCGTACCCGTAGCAGTCGCCATAACCACCGCCGTAGCCGCTCAGGTGATACCCGCTGAAGCTCGCCCCGATGGAGAAGCCCGGGCGGTAGGCCTGCACGCCGTAATGGCCGTAACCGCCATAGCCGCCATAGCCGCCGTAACCGTGTCCGTATCCCCCGTAGTAGCTGCTGTATCCGCCGTAGCCGTAATAGCTGCTGTGGCCCCCGTAATACGAAGAATGGCCGCCAGCGGGGTAGGTGAGGACTCCGTGATCCCCGTAACCGTAACCGTAGCCGTAACCATAGCCGTGCTGCACCTGTTCGATTCGCGGTCCGGTGCGGTCGACCAGAGGCGTGACCGGGAGACGCGGCTCTCCGCCGAAAGAGGGCGTGCATTCGCCCGCAAACAGATATCCGCCGATGCCCACGATGACCAGCGCACAAAGCCGGTGTGACATACCGCGTCTCCTGAAGCGTGTGTTGTAGAGAACCGTGCTGCCGACAATCGAACGATTCCAGCGAGATCATAAAGCGCCGCTGAGAGGGAAGCAAACAGATACGTGTCGCGGAGGGGCGTGGGGGGAATGAGACTCGTGGGCGGCGCTTGGCATCGGCTTGCCGGGGCTGGTAAAGTGTGAGCGGTCGCGTCGATCGGCTCGATTGCCGGCCCCGGATGCGGAAATTGGGTCTCTGTTCTGAACCAACAGGCGGCGCGGCGATCCGCGTCGCGAGGAGTCGAACATGCATCGCACTTTAGTCGTCTGCCTGTCTGCGGCTCTGTGCCTGACCGCCAGCCTGGTCAGCGCGGGGGAATACAACCAGGTCCTGAGCATCGGGGACAAGGCACCGGCCTGGACCGACCTGCCCGGCGTCGATGGCAAGAAGCACTCGCTTGCGGACCTGAAAGACAAGGATGTTGTGGTGGTCGTCTTCACCTGCAACAGTTGCCCCGTGGCGGAGGATTACGAAAACCGCATCATCGAGTTCGCGACGAAGCATGCCGGGCCGGAGGACAAAGTCGCGCTGGTGGCGATCAACGTGAACACTATTGAAGCGGATCGCTTGCCGAAGATGAAAGAGCGGGCGGAAAAGAAGAAGTTTCCCTTCCCGTATCTGTATGACGAAACACAGGCGATTGGACGGCAGTACGGCGCGACCTTTACGCCGGAGTTTTTCGTGCTGAACAAGGCACGCGAGGTCGTCTACATGGGAGGCATGGACGACAGCAGCAACGCGGAAAAGGTGACGAAGCACTATCTGACGCCCGCTGTCGAAGCCGCGCTCGCCGGTTCGCGGCCGGAAGTCACCGAAACCGTCGCGATCGGCTGCCGCGTCCGCTATGCCCGCCGCCGTCGCGAATAGACCCGCGACAGTCTTGCATCAGCCTTGCATCAGCTGCTTCCCCACAAGCCTCTCATACGAGAGGCTTTTTTGTTGGCGGAGGCTGCCGCGAATCGCACCTGCGCTCGGGCTGCAGCGGCAGCGGCTGACAAGCGTCTGAGAATGGTTGTCTCCAGACCACACTGACCCCGGGCTGTTCAAGGGCGGGAAGAGGTAAGGGGCCCGCATCGGGAACTGCGAATAGAGCTGCCGCGTTTGCCGAGTCTCAACACCGCAGCGCGGAGTGGTTTCCCGACTGTTGGCACGCCCCTTGTAGCAAATGCCCTGCGGGCAACTTTGCTTCGTGTCTCTCTGCGCGGAAAGGCAGGCGCAGAGGATGCGGCAGGAATCCGGCTGGCAAAGGAGGACCAATGGGGCAACAGGGATTCACTTTGACGTGTGATTCCTTCGCGGAAGGAGGCTCGATTCCGGCGGCCCACACCTGCGATGGACGCAATCGCTCGCCTCAACTCCAGTGGATGCACCCTCCGGAAGGGACTATGAGTTTCGCTCTGATCGTTGAAGATCCCGATGCTCCGAACGGGACATTTACTCACTGGGTGCTGTTCGATATTCCCGGAGAGACACGCGAACTTCCTGAGGGAGTGAGCGGGATCGGCGTCGGCGGGCGCAATGATTTTCAGCACGATCATTACGGCGGCCCGTGTCCGCCGCCGAACCACGGCGCCCATCGCTACTACTTTCGACTCTCGGCACTCGATATTGAATCGCTGGGCTTGAAAGCCGGAGCCAGGCGGAGCGAAGTCGAAGAGAAGATGCAGGGGCACATGCTCGCGGAAACGCAATTAATGGGGCAGTTCAAACGAACTACCGGAACTTTCTGAATATTTCGGGGGGCAATCGCCGCCGTCCTCTCACCATTCCACGTTCGCGCAGGAGTTCGACAGCATGAGCACGGCAGATACCGGGACGGCCCTCCGCGAAAAACCGGTTGTGCTGATCTCGGGGAGTTCCGGCCTGATCGGAGAGCGGCTGGCGCGAGCGCTTGCCGATGGCTATACCGTCATCGGCATGGATGTGAAACCGCCGCACGCCGGGTCGGCGGTCGCGGACTTTCTCGAGTGCGACCTGACCGATCAGACCAGCGTGCTCGCCACGTTCACGCAGTTGCGTCAGAAGTACGGCGATCACCTGGCCAGCATGATCCATCTGGCGGCGTACTACGACTTCGCCGGGGAACCGAGCCCCCTCTATCACGATTTGACGGTGACGGGAACGCGACGGGTGCTCTCGCAACTGCAGACATTTCGCTGCGAGCAGTTCGTCTTCTCGAGCACGCTTCTCGTGATGCGGCCGAGCGAGGATGGAAGGCCCATCAACGAGGAGTCTCCGATTCAGCCGGAATGGGATTATCCGCAGTCGAAAGTGGCCGCCGAGCTGGCGATTCACGCGACGCACCAGCACATTCACACGGTGATTCTGCGGATGGCCGGCGTCTATGACGAAGACTGTCACTCGATCCCCGTTTCGCAGCAGATCAGCCGGATCTACGAAAAGAAGCTGGAAAGCTATCTCTATCCCGGGAATCAGGATCACGGGCAGTCGTTTGTGCATCTCGACGATCTGGCCGATTGCGTCCGCCGGGCGGTGGATCGGCGGACGCAGTTGAATATGCACGAGGTCTTCCTGATTGGCGAGCGGGATCTGATGAGCTACGGCGAGTTGCAGGACCGCATTGGCGAACTGTTGCATGAGAAAGAGTGGCCGACGATTCGCATCCCCAAGGTGGTCGCCAAGGCGGGGGCCTGGGCGAAGGAAAAAGTGCCCGGCGAAGAAGCCTTCATCAAGCCGTGGATGATTGATCTCGCGGATGCCCATTATCCGGTCGATCCCACCCGGGCCGAGGAAGCGCTTGAGTGGTTCCCGAAACATCGCCTACGCGACACGCTCGAAGAGATGATCCGCCGGCTGAAGCAGGATCCTCAGGGCTGGTATCAACGGAACAAGTTGAAGCCGCCGGCCTGAGCTCGTAACAGGCGTTGTGATCCAACAGGAGAGTCGAGTCGGTTGATCGAACGAATCCGGGGGAGAATCCATTCATGCTGCAGGACACACGGCGCGGCAAGCTCGATATGAACGTGATTGCTCCTCCGTGGACGTACAACGCCTCGTCCTGGCGGCAGCGGGTGCCGATTTGCCTGCTGGCCGGTGTGGGGTTTCTCATCGCCGCGTATCTGGGGCTCTACCAGTGGCGGCTGATCGGCAGCGTCTGGGACCCGGTCTTCGGCGAACAGACGGCGAAGGTACTCGACTCGCCAACCTCCGAGCGGATGAAGCACTGGTTCCTGATTCCCGACGCGGTCTTCGGCGCAGTCGCCTATCTCGGCGATGCCCTCTTCGGTCTCGCGGGCTCGACCCGTCGCTGGCAGTTCCGGCCGTGGATGGTGGTCGTGTTCGGCATCGATGTGATCCCGCTCGGGATTGTCAGCGTGATTCTCGTCATCCTGCAGTTCACCGTCGTGGGGAACTGGTGCTTCCTGTGTCTGGTCACCGCGCTGATCTCGCTGATCCTGATCTATCTGGCCTATGACGAGGTGTGGTCGAGCCTGCTGTATCTGTATACCGTGTGGAAACGGACCCGCAGCGGGCGCATCCTCTGGAAGACCTTCTGGGGAAGCCCCACGCCCGAGGCGGCGGAGATCGCAGAGGAGCTAATTGCCCGGTACAGCCGCAAGGCGGAGGGACGCTGATGTGGCCACGAACTGTGGAAGCGATGATCGCCTGCTGGCTCGCCATGAGTCCGTTCATCTTCGAGCATCCGCCCGAGGCGATCGGCCTGTGGATCAACGATTTCGCCTGCGCGACGTTATTGCTGACGTTCGCGCTCGCGTCGTTCTGGCGCCCATGGCGAAGGGCGCATCTGCTCTCGCTGGCGGTCACCTTCTGGATGCTCGGATTCGGATATCTGCGCAGCGGTTACCCGGCACCGCCGTCCGACCAGAACCTGCTGGTCGTAGGATTGCTGCTGCTGATCACGGTGATCATTCCGAGCGAGGCCGATGTTCCGCCGCTCGAATGGCAGCAGTTTCTGGCCGCGCGGAATACGTGAAACCGTCCCATCGATGCAGCAACAGTTCAGGGCCGCGTCGCGCGCTGCTTTTCGAGCAGTTCGAGTTGCAGCCGGCCGACTTGCCACATGTAGTGCGGACCGTATCCGGCTTTCGGCCCCCAGGTGTTTTCGACGGCACGCCGCAGAGGGGGCAGGGCGGCCTGCGGATCTCCTGTCACCGCCTCGTTGAGGCCGATGTAGAGTTCCGCATAGAACAGCCGCTTCTCCCGCTCGTCCGCATCGAGTTTCGCTTCGTGGATCGTCTTCAGAATCTCTTCCGCTGTGATCGTGCCGGCGAAGAGGCCGTAGAGTGCGGGGAAAGGCTCGCGATCGTCCTTGCGATACTTGAGCAGTCCTTCGCGCGCCTTCTCGACGCCGTAGGCTTTCGCCTGCGAGAAGAAACGCCAGATGCCGTTCTCGCGGTCCACGTCATCGAAGGTGTGATAGATCTCGAACTGGTGAGCGGCGTCCTTGAACTGCCCGGCGTAGAAATACGCAATGCCCCGCCGCCAGTGGGACGTTTCGAGCTTCGGTTCGAGCTCGACCATCTTCTCGTAGTCGGCGACCGCATCGGCAAAACGCCCCCGGAAGAACTGGGCATCGCCGCGCTGCGAGTACAGCTCGATCCGTTGCGGATCCTGCTCCAGTTGGCGCGTGAACTCCTCAATCTGGCGGTCCAGCGTCTTTGTCCGCTCGGCAGCCACGCGGGCCTCCTCGGGCGACGGTTCGGCAACGACCGGCGCAGCGATCGTCGCGAGCACAGTCAACCACGAGATGCCCAGGCAGAGTGCTCCTCGTTTCGCAAGGAAACTATTTCGCCGTGTCGCCGCTGAATTCCGCGTCTGCATGTTGATGCTGCTCCGGTTTGACGAAAGGCCTGCGGAAACGCCCGCCTGTCAGCCGAATCTCAGGTTAGCGGGCCGGGCAGGGGAGGAGGCGCCGCTTCGGGATCAGAGATGAGACGGTCGCGGAGTGTCTCCGCATCCTCGAACAGCGCCCATTGTGCGGGATTGACCCCCTCGAAGGCACGGAGAAAACGTGGCGATTCCCGGTCATGGCCCGACACATCGCGAATGAGAATCAATTGAACCTTCGAGGGATGCATCCGCGCGACGGTGCCGTACAGTTCAGGATCCTGCTCGCCGGAATCGCCAATCAGCACGAAACGCCGCTGGGGAAACGTGCGGAGAATCGCGTCGATCGCTTCGAGCTTCGACTTGGGGCGCCCATTCGCGCGTCGGAACAGCCGTGAGTCGCGCAGCCGCCACAGTCGCAGGTGAAACGTTCCGTCGGGAAATCCTTCCTGACGGAAGAACTCGGCGAGTGGACCGAAGAGTTGCCAGGGACTGGCGGAAACATAGTGAAAGCAGGCCCCCAACGCGGACCACGCTTTGTAGACATCCGCCGCACTGGGAACCGCCTGGAAATCCCGCAGAAACGTATTCGCGAGAAGTTCGCCCCGGTCGTGTACCTGACTATGCTTGATGGTGTCGTCGATGTCCGAAATGACCGACAACCCGGCTTCCGGAATCAACTGCACGCGTCCGGTGAACTCCGTCTCCTCGATGTCCAGATTGACGGAAGAGAAGGAGAGCCATCCGTTCTGGACTTCGGGCGATTCGAGCAGTTCGCCGACTTGCGCGTCGGGGAGACGCACCACCCCCCGGAAGTGTCCGTTGGGGCCCGATTCGCCGAGGGGAAAAACATGCTCGCCGATGCGGACCATCACCTGCTGGCCGCGCTCGTTGCCGGCGAAAAAGGCGCGGGCACGGTCGAGGAACAACGGCGTCAGCGCCTGCCTGGTCTTGAAACGCAGGTATCGGCGGAAGATGGCGAGACTCGCACGGCGCATTCGCGAAATGCGGTCGGGCTCATAGATCCAGCCGTGGATCGGCAGTACCCATTCCCGACTGCTCCGTTCCCGATAGCCATACGTCGGGAAGAACTCGACGACCTTGTCTGGCGCGCTGCGGAGAGCCATGCAAATGATGTTCTGTGAGTGGGTCAGGCGGGGTTGCTCCCCCGTTCGCCGAAACCCATCTCGTCCCAGCTTATCGTAGCAAATTGATCCCGCAACCGACAAACGCCTTTCGACCGCTCATCTTCATAGAGGCTTCACATTGTCTTCATATTGTCAAGACGCAGGATCGAGGGGCCGGAGAAACGAATCCTGGCCGAGTTCATCGTTTCCACGGACGGGCAAAACGTCGTGTCGAAGGCTGCGCAACGGGCTCACAAGGCGGGATCGCGCGGAGCCTGCGGGGCGGCGATTTCCCACAGCATCTGGTCCGCGGCCCGGTAGAGATAAAGTTGCCGATCGGAAAAGTGCCTGGCGATATCTTCGAGTTTCATCGATTCGCGATCGAAGCGTCCGAAGAGGACTTCTGCCGCGAGGTCCGGAGGATTCGTAACAAAATCGATATGCCGATCCGCCGGATCGGGTTCGATCAACACAAGTGCCGGACGCTGACGGACCAGTCGCTCGATCCGTTCCTGAAACTGTGCGTACTTCGCGCGGGAGAAAGCGATTTCGGAAATGGCCGCGTCCATCCGCGCTCCCCAGAAAGGCTCGAAGGAGAAGTAACTCATCAGCAGCGCGATCACGATCAGGCCGCTCCACCAGGCGGGCATCAGGATGTGACCTGTTCGCTCCCAGCCGACAAAGAGTCGCGCGGTGGCGACGGCGAAGAGGAGCAGCCAGAGCGGCCCCGACTCGAAGACGTAATGCCAGTGCATGATGCCGTCGTACCAGTAGGGCACATGCGCGAAGTGCAGTGAGACAATCCCCGCGAAGAGCAGGGCAGTCATCAAATCCCGCTGGTCGGAGGGAATAGTGTCTTCCGATGCAGCCGCTTTCGCGGGGCGGCGTCGTCGGACCGCCGCGAGCAGGCTCGGCGAGGCGATGATTCCCGCCATCAGCAGCGGAATCACGCCGAGAGTCCATTGGAAGCTGGCAAGCAGACGGACTCCCACATTCCGCATGGCGAGCCGGGGGGTGAGATTCTCGGCCCACTGGTCGTAGTTCCGCGTGACCAGCGGAAGCTGTCGATCTCCGAGTTGCTGCTCCCCGCGCGTGACGTTGTCGAATCCGTAAACGTGCCGGGGCGTGTAGATGTCCGTGTAAAGCTGATAAGGAGTCGTCCCGCCATCACCCGTAATCGCCCGGTTATAGAACCACATCAGCAGCAATCCGGCGAGCAGGGGGCCCCCCATCGCCAGCAGCAGTTTCAACCGCCGCAGGTTCCTGGAGGCGGCGACTTCTTCTGGAAGTAAAATCACCCGCCACAGAAAGAGCAGGCCGAAGGGGAAGGCGAATCCGGCGGCGGTCATCGGCCGACAGAGCATGGCGAACGCCAGGCCGACGCTGGCGAGTGCCGCATCGACAAGTCGGTCGCGATTCATCCAGCGGAAGAAGCCAAACAGAAACAGGCTTAACCCGAGCATCGTCGGCTGATGGGCGAGCAACAGATTGCTGAACAGCGCCATCCCCGGCGAGAGAGCGGTCAAGCCACCGGCCAGCAGTCCCAGACGATCGCCGCCAAGTTGCCTTCCCGCGGCGAAAATCAGCATGGAGGCCCCGGCCGCCGCGAGTGCTTCTCCCCAGTGCGGATGTCCGAGCGCCACAAACGGCGCGAGCCACGCTCCCGTGCCGGGGAAGTAACGGCTCGCGAAACGCCCTTCGTTCAGCACGTGCATCTGGTCGAACAGCCGCGGCCATTCGTGGCTGGGAAACCACAATCGACCGGCGAGAAACGTCTTCGCCTGGAAAAGGTAGCTGTATTCGTCGTGATAGGCGGGTGGAAGATCGCCGAAAGCCGCTGCGACGCTGCGACTGACAATCAGCGCGAGGATGCCGATGCCGAGGGCGATGCCCCAGCTGCGGCGGGTCATTGTTCCGGGGGTGAAGCGACCCGGCCACCAGGAACTCTCGCGAGCCGAGGATTTCTTCCCCGTTATCTGCATCTGCGGCGGCTCAGTCCGCACGAGCCAGAGCAGCGGGGCCACCAGCAGCCAGAGGAAATACAGACTGGTGTCGATGTTGATTCCGGCCAGCCAGCCGATCGCCCCCCGGGCCTGCGGAGGGAGCGAATTCCAGCGGAGCCATTCGAAAGGGAGCACGAGCGCCATCGCCGCCACATACGCGGTCAACTGGATCCAGAAGAAGGAGCGGGACGGGCGCGGGGACATCGGATTCAGGTCGGCAGGAGCCATCCGGACGGGCTTTGGCTGGGGCAGCAAGGTCGGGTTGGGGGAGTTGTCTCGACGTTGCTACTGTAACACACCGTCGGCGGTTTCGCGTCGCTGGCGGTTGCTTGCCCCATTTCCGGGGAGCCCTTATGATTGCGAGCGAGGGCAGGGAGTTCCGCGGGAAGCCACTCCAGCAGTGATTTCTCGTGACCGGCTCCCCGGTTTGCTGGCAGCCGTTCCTCCGGCTTCGACAGGCTGTCGCCGATGAGCTTCCGGCGGCTGCCCTGATATCCCGTTCCCCGATTTCATTCGACTCAACGAGCGCATTCCATGGGACTGTTCGACAGGCTCAAACAGGGGCTTCAGAAAACCAAGGACGTGCTGCGCACAGACGTCCGCGACTTGTTCAAGTCGGGTGAGATCCTCGATGAGCAGAAGCTCGAAACGTTTCACCGCCGGTTGATCGCGTCGGATATGGGAGTCGCCGCCGCGGACTCGATTATCGAGGAGTTGCGGACCCGCCATCTGGGACGAACGGTCGTCCTGGATGAGATCTGGGGGACGGTTCGCGAGAAGTTGGAGAGCCTGCTTCGCGGCAACGAGGGAGTGACCTGGGATGTCGAACAGCCCCTCTCCCCGCTGGCCAAGGCCGAGAATGGCGTGACGGTGATTCTTATCGCCGGTGTCAACGGCGTCGGCAAAACCACTTCGATTGCGAAACTCGCCAACCTGATCAAGGCTCAGGGGAAGAGTGTCCTGCTCGCCGCGGGGGATACGTTCCGCGCTGCCGCGGTCGAACAGTTGACGATGTGGAGTCAGCGGCTGGGGTGCGAGATCGTCACGAAGCCGAGCGGATCGGACCCGGCGAGTGTCGCGCACGCCGGCTGTACCCGGGCCCTGGAACTCGGGGTGGACTATCTCATCATCGACACCGCCGGACGTCTGCACACCGAACAGAACCTGATGAATCAGCTTGGGAAGATCAAGCGGGTCATCGGGAACGTGATCCCGGGTGCGCCGCATGAAGTACTGCTGGTACTCGATGCCGTCACCGGGCAGAACGGCCTGGCGCAGGCGAAAAAGTTCAGCGAATCGGTCGCCTGCACGGGGATCATCCTCGCCAAGCTGGATGGCTCGGCCAAGGGCGGCGTGGTCGTGGCGATTCGCCAGCAGATGGCCTTGCCGGTCAAGTACGTCGGTGTCGGCGAGCAGATCGACGATCTCGAAGTCTTTGATCCGCACTCCTTTACGGCGGCGCTCTTCGAACGCTGATCGCCGTCGCCTGTCTGCACGGAGGAACTCGTCCTCCGTCGAAATTGAGAGGGCATGCGACTTTGCCGATTGGGCAGATCGGCGGCAGTTTGCGGCCTGGAGTGGTCGCCCCGGTTGCGAAGCCCCTTCCTGCTGCGCAAGCGCTGCACGGCCTGCGTAATTGTTTGCATGCGCGTTCGGCCTGTCACCGATATGCCAATCAGACGTTTTGGCGTGATCGCGCTCGCATCGACGAACGTCGGAGCTTCAACGGTTGTCCCGACGTTCCCCCGACGCCAACGGTAACGACTGGGCCCGCGGAAGCAGACCTGTTCAGTGGCTGTAACCGGCAGTTTCGCTGCCAGTGCCGCGGGTGCGCCGAGTCGGCCATCGCGGACAGGGTTCCCGCCCCTGCATCGCCGCTTCTGACGGGTTCGTTCAGTTGGAGTGCGGGAACCAGTGCATGCGTGCCCATATTCAGGAGTGAAGAATGTTCAGAGCGACGAAGGAGCGAGCCATCCGGAAGTTCGCCAGCATCGGCTTGATGCTGGGCGGTCTGGGAGTCGGCTTCGCCGACACCAGCTGGGGGCAGCAACCGACAGCCTCCATGTACAACGACTCGGCGTTCAACCAGTCCCTGCGGACGGAAGCGGGAACTCCGGTCGTTTCCGGTTCGGGCATTGAGCAGACTGCCTGGCGGGATTACCGTTACCAGCCCCCCTGCGGGAGCTGTAACACCGTGCCGGCCGCACCGGCGTGTGGATCGTGCGGCACTTGCGGCACGACCGGCTGCGCCTGTGCCCCGGCGATTGATCCCTGTTACGGACGACTGCAGTCGATCTTCAACACCGACTGTTGCGGCGGAAACCTGCTGGATAATTACGGGCTGACTCTCGGGGGCTGGACTTCGTTCGGCTACACCTGGAACCCCGATCGTCCCGCGAGCCGCGTCAACGGACCGGTCACGTTCAATGACCGCTCGAACGATTTCCTGTTCAACCAGTTGAACATCGTGCTGGCCCGCGATGTCGACACGAACAGCGACAGCATCGACTTCGGTGGTCGCGCCGACTTCATGGTCGGAAGTGATACCCGCTTCACGAAGTCCGCCGGATTTGACGATGGCTGGGGAGGCAACCGGCAGTACAGCATCGCGATGCCGCAGTTGTACGCGGAAGCCTACCTGCCGTTCCTGACCGGAATCACCGTCAAGGCCGGTCACTTCTATACGATTATGGGTTACGAGACGGTCACCGCCCCCGATAACTTCTTCTACTCGCATTCGTACACGATGCAGTACGGGGAACCGTTCACGCACTGGGGTATCATGAGCAGCACCCAGCTCACCGATAGCCTGAAGATCATCAGCTCGACCGTGACCGGCTGGGATAACCTTGAGAACCCGGACGAAAACTTCAGCTTCATGGGCGGTGTCACCTACACCAGCCCGTACACCAACACCTCTGTTGCCCTCAGCTTGATCACCGGCAACGAGTTCGTTCCGGACGTCCAGAACCCGATCGGCAAGTCGAACCGGACGATGTACAGCATCGTCGTCAGCCAGCCTCTGGGTGACAAGTGGACCTACGTGCTCCAGCACGACCATGGCTGGCAGAATGATGCGATTGTCCTGGGGGGCGGCGGCACCCAGGATGCCGAGTGGTACGGTATCAACCAGTACCTGTTCTACACGATCAATGACAAACTGCGGGCGGGTGCCCGGGCCGAGTGGTTCCGCGATGACGACGGCGTTCGCGTCACCCCCGGTGTCTCGAATGCTCCGTTCGTCGCCAACGGGACGAACTACTACGAAGTTTCGCTCGGACTCAACTGGAGCGTCACCCCCTGCATCATGCTGCGGCCTGAAGTGCGATACGACTGGGCCGGCAATGGTGCCCGTCCCTACGACGATGGTACCGACGCCAAGCAGTGGCTCTTCGCCACCGATGCTGTGATCAAGTTCTGATCGCGATCACGATTCGCTCCGAGTGCTCGTGAAGCCGCCGCCGGGAAACCGGCGGCGGCTTTATTCGTTTCACGGAGTCATCATCCGCAGTGCAAGACGCGATGGGAATGCAGTGCGGCGTCCGTGTGAGCCGCGTTTTGTTCAGTGCGAATGCACCACGCGTCCCGTGTAAGACTTCCCTTCGATCATCACGACGAGCCGCGGGTCAGCCCCCTCGCGATCGAGCGCCTCCCCCAGTTCCGCATCCGAGGAAACAAATCGCGAGGCCCGCTCCCCTTCTCCCTCCTCCGGTGAAGCGGTCAGCACAAACTGCTTTGGGCCCTCGCTGGATTTGGCGTTGATCGTGATTTCCTTCGCTTCGATCGGGACGACTTTCTTCGCCGATCCATCGAGGATGTAGATCGTGACCGTGCCTCCGTCCTCGTCGTGGACGAGTTCGGCGTGATAGGCTTCGCCACCCAGTTCGATCAACGCGCCTCCGTGCGGCCCCGTCTCGCCGTGGTCATGATTGTCGTGCGAGTGATCGTGATCGTGGCCGGATTTCGCTTCTGAAGAGGCGGGTTCCTGCGGGGGAGCGGTATCAGGGGATGTTCCCGCCTTCCCGCATCCGGCGATGGCCAGACTCAACATCGCTCCCAGCGCCAGGGTGACGGCAAAGCGTTGAATGAGAACCATTGTGGTCTCCTTCCCTTTCTCATTGGTGATTGTCGCTTCCAAATCTTGAGGAACCCGGCCCGGAAGCGGTCAGTGGCCGTTGAGGTCCTCGACTGAACAATGAATTCTTCAGAACACTGGCGTCCCTGGTGACTTAAATGGCAGTCGGGGCTGGGGGAGCACTGAGGTCGTCCTCACCGGCACTCGTGACACGCTCGGCGTCTCGCCGCCCGAACTTCCAGAACAGTGCCGGATGTACGAAGAAGTCGAGCAGCGTCGAACTGATCAGGCCGCCAAGGATGACGGTCGCGACCGGATAGAGAATTTCCTTGCCCGGTTCGCCCGCGGCGAGCACAAGCGGCACGAGCGCGATGCCCGCAGTAAGGGCCGTCATCAGCATTGGTGCGAGCCGTTCGAGCCCGGCCCGTTCGATCATCTCAGGGGTGAAATCCTCTCCCTCGTACTGCACCAGGTGCAGATAGTGCGCGATCAGCAGGATTCCATTCCGCGAGGCAATTCCCGACAGCGAGATGAAACCGACCATGCTGGCGACCGTCAGTGACTGGCCGGTGACGACCAGCGCTGCAACGGCTCCGATTGCCGCCATCGGCAATGCCGCCAGGACCTGCAGCGTGAGGTTCACCGAGCGGAACAGCGTATAGAGCGCCAGGAACATGCAGGCAACCGAGAGGATGCTCAGGAAGCCAATCATGCGTGTCGCGGACTGCTGACTCTCGAACTGCCCCCCATATTCGATGAAGTAGCCGGTGGGCAGCGATTCCTGCAGAGGCGCGAGCCGCGACTGGATGTCACTGACAATGCCGGACAGGTCGCGTGCCGATGTATTGCATTGCACAACGATTCGCCGCCGGACGTTCTCGCGGTTGATCGTGTTGGGGCCGCTTGCTTCGCGCACCTGGGCGACCGACGAGAGAGGCACGCGACCGCCGGAAGGGAGATGTAACGAGAGCCGCTGCAACTCCGTGAAGTCTTCGCGGTAGCGCTCATCGAGCCGGACCAGCAGATCAAACTTCCGCTCTCCCTGGACGATCTCGGAGACGACCCGGCCATTGAGTGCCGTCTCGACGAACTCGTTGACGTGACTGGCCGTCAATCCGTAATACGCGAGCTGGCGGCGGTCGACCCGAATCTGCAGCTGAGGAATCTCGACCTGCTGCTCGACCAGCAGGTCGGTCACGCCGGGGACGTCGGCAATCGCCTGTTTCATCTGCTCGGCGTATTTCCGCAACTGCTCCAGATCGTCGCCGTACAGCTTGATGCCAACCTGTGCCTTCACGCCCGAAAGCATATGCGAAATCAGGTGCTGCAACGGCTGTTCGACGGAGCTGACAACGCCCGGAACCTCGGCGATTTCCGCCCGGATGTCTTCGAGAATCTCTTCGCGACTGCGGGTGCTGTGCGGGTCGATGCTGATGATGTACTCCGAAACGTTCACGCCTTCGGCGTGTTCGTCGAGTTCTGCCCGTCCCGTCCGGCGGCCGAACGCGACCACTCCCTCCACATCGCCGAGCCGCTGGTCCACCATCGACGCAATCTGGTTCGAGGTTTCGAGAGACGTGCCCGGCGGGAGGAACAGGTTCACCTGCACACTCCCTTCATTGAAGGGGGGAAGAAAATCGCGGCCCAGGCCGGCGACGGTCACGACACTGAGGGATACGGCAATGAGCACTGTCGTGAGCACCGGCCACGGGTGCCGCACACTGAAGCGGATCGCATGGCTGGCAATCCCCTTGAGGAATCTCAACAGCGGTCCGTCATGGTCGCTCTCCATGAAGCGGGCATTCGGCAGCAGCCAGTAGCTCAGCACCGGCGTGACCGTGAGCGAGACCAGCAGCGAAGCGAGAATCGACACGATGTAGGCGACTCCCAGCGGGGTGAAGAGCCGACCTTCCATGCCTTCCAGGGCAAAGAGCGGAATGAAGACGAGGACCACCAGAATCGTACTGAAGACGATCGAGTTGCGGACTTCGCTGCTTGCCTCAAAGACCACGCGAAGTGCCGACTTCGGGTGAGGAAGATGCCGATTCTCCCTGAGCCGCCGGAAGATGTTCTCGACATCAACGATGGCGTCGTCCACCAGTTCGCCGATCGCGACTGCGAGGCCCCCGAGGGTCATGGTGTTGATCGACATGCCGAACCATTTGAACACCAGCGCGGTGATGACGATCGACAGCGGAATCGCCGTCAGCGTGATGAACGTCGTTCGAAAGTTCAGCAGGAATAGAAACAGAATCACCACGACGAGGATGCCGCCGTCACGCAACGCCTCGACGACGTTCGCGATGCTCAGGTCGATGAACGTCTTCTGCTGATAGATGTCCGGCAGAATCCGAATATCCTCGGGCAGTGATGGCTTGAGTTCCGCGAGGGCGGTGATGATCTGGTCGGTCAGCAGCCGGGTGTCGGCCCCGGGCTGTTTCGAGACGATGAGCATCACCGCGGGGAACCCGTTCACTGAGGCGTCGCCCCGTTTGACCTCCGCCGCCTCGACGACTCGCGCTACCTGCTGCAGCAGGACTGGCCGCTCGGGATGCGGTTTGACGACAACTTGCCGCAGGTCCTCGAGTGTTTCGGCCCGTCCGAGCGAACGGACCAGATACTCGTCGGCTCCGATGTTCACGTAGCCACCGGTGGCGTTTGCGTTACTGCCGGCAACTGCCTGTTCGACTTCTTCGAGCGTGACGCCGTACGTCAGCAGCGACTCGGGATTCACGAGCACCTGATACTGTTTGCGTCCCCCGCCCATCGTCACGACCTGGGCGACTCCGGGAATCGTCAGCAGACGCTGGCGAACAACCCAGTCGGCGAGCGTCCGCACTTCGATGGGATCGGTGCTCCCGTCATCGCTCCACATCCCGATCAGCAGGATCTGCCCCATGATGGAGGAAACGGGGGCCAGTTGCGGGCGGATTCCTTCCGGCAGGCGGTCAGCCGCGAGGGCCACCTTCTCGGCGACGATCTGCCGATCGATGTAAATGTCGGTTCCCCATTCGAACTCGACATAGATCACCGAGAGTCCGACCCCCGAGGAACTGCGGACCGACTGGACACCGGTCGCTCCGTTGAGCACCGATTCGAGTGGAAATGTGATGAGCGTTTCCACCTCCTCCGGTGCGAGGCCCGGAGCTTCGGTGAGGATCGTCACGCGCGGGCGGTTCAGGTCGGGAAAGACATCGACCGGGAGATGGGTCAGCTCGTAGCTGCCGTAGCCGAGCAGCAGGAGCGCCAGCGAAATCGTCACCAGCCGATAGCGCAGCGAAAAACGAATGATGGAATTGAGCATGAGAATCGAGTCCGTAATGCGGAGCCCGCCTTCGTCAGCGTGAGAAAATGTGTTCTATGAGGCGGCGACCGGCGTCTGTCCAATACGGAGACTGGCTGAACGGGCAGCGGCCCTCAATCAGTTCCGTGCCACCGCGGGATTCGGGACTTCTTGCCAGTTGCGTGGCAATGGGTCAGTGGCTGTGCCCCGCGTGCGGATCGATACCGCCGCCAGCCTGGTTCTTCAGCGCCATCTGCAGCTGGTGGGCCCCGGTCATGGCGATGACTTCTCCGGGGAACAGCGAGCCATCATTGGCAATGACCGCCGAGAACTGGTCACGGTATTCGAGGTGCACCGGGACGCGTTCGAAACGGTCGCCGTTCTGTCGGAAGGCGTAGAACTCGGCCCCGTCTTTCACGACGGCGTCCACCGGGACGACCAGCCGGTTCTCCCAGAACTCCACGGGCACCAGCAGGTACAGCCGCTGCCCTGGTTTGTACTTCCAGGTGATGAACTTCCGGCCGTTCTGTCCCGTCACATCCCGTACGATGCTGTTCGGCAGGTTGACATAGAAATGAAATTCCCGGGAATCGGCTTCGACACGATTCCCGAGGTACAGGACATGGAGGTCCGTAATCTTCTCTCCCTCGCCATTTGTCGACTCGAAGATGGCGGTGATGGGCAAGCGTTCATTCGCGGCCCTCACCAGTGCCGGCGCATCCTGCTCGAAGGCACGCCCTTCGACGAACAGCACACTGTAGTCGGCGAGGACGCACAGCGAAGACCCGGCGGTGACGGCTTCTCCGGGATGGACCGACAGATTTTCGACGAGCAGCGGCCCCGACGGATGGCTCGAATCGTGGTCGTCGTCAGGAACACTCGGCGCATAGACCGGAAGCTCACGGAGCAGGCGTCGATTCCGCGCGATCTCGTCGACCTGCGATTCGGTGAGGCCATGCAGCAGCAGCGCTTCGCGTTGAGCGCGAATCACTCCCTCGAGTTTTCGCCGGGCATACTCGCGTTCGAGCAGTGTCTTTCCCGCGACGACGCCGCGTTGCGTGACTTCCTGCAGGCGGGCAATCTCATCCTTCTCGACATCGAGCTCCTCGAGCTCGCGAAGAAATTCGGTCTGCGCCTTGACCAGGTCTTCGTGCGTCAGTTGCAGTTGAAACAGCAGTTGGCCGGGCTGGATCGCCTGACCGTCGACGACGTGAATCGCCGACACGACACCCGTTGTGCGGGCCGAGACCTGCATGTGCGTCCGCGTATTTCGCTCGGCCACCATTGCCGGGACGGTAATCGTCCGCTGAAAGGTCTGCAGCTTCACGGGCTCGGTCTTCAGCCCGATGTTCTTGCGGGCCTGCTCACTGAGTTGGACTGCGTCGGCAGCGTCATGAGCATGATCGTGCCCGTGGTCGTGGTCGTGGTCGTGGTCGTGGTCATGATGGTGGCCGTCATCCGCCGCGGCTTCGCCATTGGCGGCTGATCCGCGACTGGAAAACCGCTCGAGCAAATCGGGACGCCAGTTGCGGACGGTGAACCATCCCATTCCGAGAAGAATCGGGAGGGCAAGGGCCACTCCCAGGACGATCCAGGACCGGCGAGTCTTGAATGGAGCAGGCATCAGGAATTTCTCCCGCAAAGATTGCGGCGCAGGGGGCTTGCTTCCGCCAGTGGCGACAGGGCGATGGGGAAGCGGGGCACCGGGATGCACGAACGCCGGAGAACTGTCGATCGATGACGGCACTCCGACACAGCGCAAGCGGAGAGAATTCTCAGATGATCCAGACCTGGCTCAGATGCTCGAACGGCACTGTCGAGTCGAGTGTCTCGAAACTCGCCGCATCCGCCGCCAGCCCAAACGGCAGCAGCACTGATGCGAGTTCGGTCGCGAGGGGCAGCAGCGGGTCCGCCGCCGGGACAGTCAGCGGGCTGATCCACTGCACGCGGTCCGGCGTCACGTACACGCAGGTCGCCGCCCGGCATTCGGGAATGGATGTGGGCGAATCCGCCGGGGACTCACCCGATTCATGATCGTCACCGGGGGCATCGCTGTTTCCCGGGGCCTGCTCGGCCGCCGCGGATGCATGACGGCAGCAACCGGAGTGTCGGGCGGCGATCGGTAGTGACGCAAGTTGTTCGGAAGCCGAAGCTTGCCCCTGGTGACCGTCCTGCGGGCAACAGGTGCTCGCCGCGTGCACATGATGCCAGCAGCACCCCGCAAGGGCATGCAGCGTCATCGCAGCGACGGCAAACCAGGTTGTCAGCAGCTGGAGCATCACGAATCCCCACAAGCAGTACGGCCCTGCGCGAATCATGACACCTCATGGAGGGGGCGTCAAGGAGAATGACGGCCATCGGAGGACGAGAGTTCCCGTATTTCGACCACAGAATCTGCAACTTCCCACCCTTCCGGAGAATGGGGAATGGAAGTCCGGGTGACATACACATCCGGCCAGCCCCTTCAGGTGACGGTGACATTTTGTCCACTGTTGGCGAATTTTTCGCCGGCCGCACTGCCTGCCTGCGTACCGATCACTCACGGAAATGAGGAGTTTGCGCGACTTGTCGGCGGAGAGAAGTCGCGGCACTATTCTTGCATCTGTCGGGGGCTTCTCCCTCAGCTCATTCAGTCTCGGTGCATCCCCGCTGAGACAAAGGCAGTGACGACGATGCGACGAACAAGTGACGCCCCGGGCAGGCTGATTCGCGGATTTACCTTGATTGAACTCCTCGTCGTGATCGCAATCATCGCGATCCTCATCGCACTGCTGCTTCCCGCCGTCCAGCAGGCACGCGAGGCGGCGCGGCGGACCCAGTGCCGCAACAACCTGAAACAGATCGGACTTGCGCTGCACAACTACCTCGATGTCAACTCGGCGTTTCCGCCGAGCTTCTGCATCGTCCGCGGCACGATGCTCAGCGGCAACAATGGTTCGTGGTCGATTCACGGCCGCATCCTTCCGTACCTCGAACAGGCGAGCGCTTACAACCGCGTCGATCTGCAGACAGCCTGGGACCAGCAGCTTGCCACCGGGATCCCGACGATGCGGATTCCAACTTACCTCTGCCCCAGCGAGCCGAACGACACGGTTCGTGTGGATGGTTCGGGGAATGCGTATGTCTACCCGACCAACTACGGGTTCAACTTCGGGACCTGGTTGATTTACGATCCGGCGACCGGGGCAGGGGGAGACGGGGCCTTTTTCGTCAACAGCCACATGCAGCCCCGCGACTTTACCGACGGGATGAGCAACACGCTTGCCGCCGCGGAGGTCAAGGCGTTCACCTCGTACGTGCGAAACCATGGTGCCGGTTCGCTCACAACGACTCCCCCGGCGAGCCCCTCCGTAGTCGCCGGGTACGCCAGCGGTGCGAGTGGATCGAGCCTGAAGCTCGGCCCCTCGAGGAACGACAATACCGGTCACACCGAATGGTGCGACGGACGCGTTCATCACAGCGGCTTCACCACCGCCTGCTCCCCGAATGCCTATGTCGCCTTCGAACCGACTGCGGGAGGCCCGACGTATGACATCGACTACAACTCCCGGCAGGAGGGGACGCACGCCTCCGAGCGAACGTATGCGGCGATTACGGCCCGCAGCCATCACGAGGGGATCGTGAATGTCCTGCTGATGGATGGGGCGGTTCGCAGTATCAGCGAGAACCTCAGCCTCACCGTCTGGCGAAATCTGGGTTCGCGGGCCGATGGCCAGGTGGTCTCGGAGTACTAAGCCGGCCGCGGAATTGCGGAGCCCACAATCAACCTGGCTCGCGCGACGTCGCTCACTCCACTCGCGTTCGGCGATTTGCTCCTGCTCGTCTGACTCCTTGCGGGCGAGAGGGGGAAAGACGCCTCGGGTCGATTTCTTTTCCGTTGCCTCGCAGCTTTGGGCTGGTTGCCTTGACGCGGCCCGGTCCTGATGGATTCAATTTTACCGTTCGATCTGCCGATTCCTGTTGTAGGTCCTGGGCCGGTAGGAGCGAATCCCGGAGCCAGTCCGGACCCGCGAGGCAGGAAGCTTCGCGGAGCGGTGTCCCGATCGCAGGGAGGCGATCTGAAATCTGTTCGGTGCTGAACAGACGCACCGCTTCTTTATCGCGTGCACAATCCGGAGGCCGTGGCTGGGGGGCCGCGCTGGTGGCACCCGTCCAGCAATTCGTGGGGATTCCACCCCTTGAACGTCGGCGTGTGAACATTGCGTTCGTGCGCAGTGTCCTTATGCCGACTTTCTTCCGTTGCGAGCATTAGCGAACCGGTCTGTCGCGGTATAATGAGTGTGGCCGTCTGTCGCCTCGCAATGCCGCCGCGAACTGCGCGCTCCGGGCGACTGGCAGACGAGCTGAACCAATCTGTTTCGGGGTTTGGGAGTGCGTGCCATGGCGACCGATGCGCGGCGGAAGGAAGAACTGCCGGAGCTCACGAATCGAATTCTCCAGACGTACAAAGACATCGGTACCATCGCCCACCTCGGCCATTGTCCCCTGCCCAGCACCGACGTCGTGATCGAGATCGCCCAGGATCTCAAGGAGATCATGTTCCCGGGCTATCGCCGGCGGCAGAACCTGCACGCCGGCAACCTGATGTATCACATCGGGGATCTGATCGACGGCCTGCACGACAAGCTCACCCAGCAGTTCGCACGCGCACTGCGGCACGAGCACAACTCGAAGTTTCGGATTCAGTGCGGCAGTTCCGACGAAATCGACTTCGAAGCGCTCGGACAGACCAAGGCGATTCAGTTTCTGGAGACACTCCCCTCCATCCGCGCGATCCTCGCGCTGGATGTGCAGGCCGCGTATGATGGCGACCCTGCCGCGGGAAGTCTCGACGAAATCATCTTCTCTTACCCGGGCATCGAGGCGGTAACGATCCAGCGTCTCGCCCACGAGATGTACCGCCTCGAAGTCCCGATTATTCCGCGGATGCTCACCGAGTGGGCCCACAGCCGCACCGGAATCGACATCCACCCCGGCGCGAATATCGGCCCGTCGTTCTTCATCGATCACGGGACGGGTGTGGTGATCGGCGAAACATGCGACATCGCCGCGCACGTGAAGCTGTACCAGGGTGTCACGCTGGGAGCATTGAGCTTTCCCAAGGATGAGGATGGAAAAATCATCCGGGGAAAGAAGCGCCACCCGACGATCGAAGAGGGGGTCGTGATCTACGCGAACGCGACCATTCTCGGCGGCGATACGGTGATCGGTGCCGGCTCGGTGATTGGTGCCAGCGTTTCGCTGAACAAGAGCGTGCCGCCGCACACGATTGTCACCATCGAGAAGCCGTCGCTCCGATTCCGTGACGCCTCCTGAGTGACAGGTCCTTCGGACGCCCGTTGATCGCGCCACATCACAGGGCCATCTGAGTTTCCGCAGAGACTCCCTGCAAATGCCTGCCCTTGTAGCGAGAGTGCTGCCTGGAAAGGCACTCTCGCGAATCGGGGCTCGTGCACTTGCAATGCCTTCGCTCTGTAACTGGAATTCCCGTAAACCCTTATGGGAATGTTTCGAGCAGCGGGACCAGTGGAACACCATTTGTTTGGTGTTCCCCGGTGGGACTGTCCTCCGCCACTTCTCCTCGTCACGGAAGCTAATCTGACTTTGCGGAGGTCAGGAATTTCTGGCCCGTTTGAACGCGGTTGGCCTCGGCCGCGGTAGAATGGTGATAGTGCACTCGATGGAGGCCGATGGTCGAGTCCAGCATCATGTCCGCGTGCGCATCGACCGCGTTCTCTGTCTGTCGCGTCTCTCATGAAACGGCGTAACGGCATCCCGGAAAGCTCGCTGTTGCTGACACTCGAGGAGATCAGCAACCTGGTGTCGCACAGCCACGAGGCGGCTGAGACACTCAACAACATTGTCCACCTGATCCAGAAGCGGTTCGGTACGGACGTCTGCTCGGTCTATCTCTGGGAGCCCGGGCCGACCCGGCTCGTCCTCAGTGCGACCGTCGGCCTGCGGCCGGATTCGGTCGGCCGCGTGGCGATGGGATTGCACGAAGGGCTGACAGGACTGGTGGGCGAGCAGATGACGCCCGTCATGGTTGAGGACGCCTTCGCGCACCCTCGCTTCAAGTACTTCCCGGAGGCGGCGGAAGACCGTTTTCACTCGTTCCTGGGTGTCCCGATCGTTGAGCGCGGGCTCCTGCAGGGTGTCCTGGTCGTGCAGACGGTCGATCGCCGGGAATTCTCGCGCGACGAATCGCGGATGCTCGTGACCGTTGCGTCTCAACTCGCTTCGCTGGTGAGCGGATCGCGGTTGCTGGAAGACGCCACTGCCGCCGCACGCCCCGCGGTGGGATCCTCGTCCAACGGAGAGTGCCCTGGCTCCGCCGACACTCACGCCGGGGTGTCACTCAGTCCCGGAGTGGGGCAGGGGGAGGCCTATCTCATCGACGATTTCGAAGAGTCGGAGGAAGAGCCGGGCGCGTTTCTCGGGACAGAAACGGAAATCGAACGCCTGAACGCCGCGGTCAGTGGCGCGCGGGAAGAACTTGCCCGGCTCGGAGAGCGTCTTTCCGACCTCCTGGGAGAGGAGCACGGCGTGATCCTCCAGGGGCAACTGATGATCCTGCAGGATCGGCGGATCGAGGAAGATGTCCGCTCGCAGATTGCGGGAGGCGCGACCGCAGAGCAGGCACTCCGACGCACTCTCGAGACCTACCGGGGCGTCTTTCAGAAACTGACCAACCAGTATTTTCAGGAGCGGATCTACGACATTCGCGACGCCTTCCGCCGCGTCCTCTGGCAACTGCGTCCCGTATCATCCCGGTCCGTCGATCGCTCCCCGGCCGGAGGAGCCAAACTGGTGCTCGTCGCACACGAGGCCTCGGTGCTCGACCTGTTTGCCATTGAACCCGAACAAATCGCTGCCGTGGTCGTCGAACATGGCGGCCCTCAGAGCCATGCGGCCATTCTGGCCCGCAGCCTGAAGATTCCCATGGTGGGCGGAGTGCGGTTCGAGCGGGCGGCAATCCGTCCCGGTCTGCCGCTCCGGGTGGACGGCGACGCCGGAGAGGTCTGTTTCACACTCCGTCCGACGAACGGCGAGGTCCCTCCCGGCGGGAATCCGCTGCGACCGCATCTCGAGATCCGCTCGGCCAACCCGGGGCCGGACGCGAAACGTACGCTGCCGCCAGCGGAGATTTCACTCCCGCGGCTCGAAGCCAACCTGAACCTTCCTTTCGAAGTGGAAGAAGCAATCAGCGCGGGCGCGGAAGGGGTGGGGCTCTTTCGGAGCGAGTTTCTGTTCCTCGCCCGCCGCACGCTGCCGACCGAAGAGGAGCAGGTCGCGACTTATAGCCGGCTGGTGCGGGCCTTGAAGGGGCGACCGATCAGCATTCGCACGTTCGACCTCCGCCCCGACAAGCTCGCCCACTGGTCGCGGTTCGGAACCACCGATCATCGGCGGCTCGACTGGCGGCTCGTCCTCGAGACGCCGCCGGTCCAGAAGCTGTTTCGCGATCAGGTGCGGGCGATCCTGCGCGCGGCGGTCGCAGGGCCGACCCGGTTGCTCGTCCCCTTCGTCAACTCCAGCGAACAGCTTGAATTCATCGTCTCCACGGTGGAGCGGGCGCGGGAGGAACTGCACCGTGACGGGTGGGAGTATGCTCCCGACGTGACTCTTGGAATCACCCTCGAATCCGCCGCCGCAGCGGAGATGGTGCGCACCTGGGCACCGCACGTCGATTTTTTCGCCCTGGGGACGAACGATCTTGTCGCATCGACACTGGCTCTGGAGCGTGATGATGTCGCGACGCAGCGGCTGCATGATCCGTTGCATCCGGGAGTGCTGCGACTGATCCACTCAACCGTGACCGCAGCACACTATGCCGGGCGGCCGGTGACCGTCTGTGGAGAGATGGCGGGGACGTCTGCCGGCGCGAAAGTGCTGGCTGCCCTGCAGGTCGATTCGCTGAGCGTCGCCGTCCACCGCCTGGCCGAAGTTCGCGAGGCACTCTGCGAGTGCCGGTCCGACTGGAAGGCGATGGCTCCGCAACTCGTGTGCGCCCGTTCGGCGACCGAAGTGCGCGAGCTGGTTCAGCAGCAGTTGCGCGGGATCGCGGCGACGTCCTGAACCTCCGGCGAAACCTCGATCTGGCGACCCGATGAGGCGGTCATTCCGTCGGCACACCGGATCGCGCCGGGAAATCCCGGTTCAGGGGGGAGAGGCGTTGCGGGGGCTGCCCAATTCCGTCCCCCGAACCTTGCCTGAGTGCTTGTCCGAAGGGACACATGAGTTTACACTGATTTTTATGAAAAAATCGTGATTGCGTATCCGCACACATCGCGGGCTCCGGTTTTCCCATGCTGGTGCTGGAATTGACATAACTCCTGATGGGGAAATGAAGAGAGTCGAGTGTGTTGGTTCGTCGCAGTGAACTGACCGACGAGCAGGACGACCACGAAGCGGAACGCGTGCCGGACACAGCCCGAATTCTCACCTATCCTTGAGAAGGTGTGTCCGTCTCATCATCCTGCGGCGATTCCCTCTACCTGACTGCGCCGGCGGTGCAACGTAGGAGGGGAAATCCTGTGGAGAAGAGTGAGGTTCCCTCCCCGCGGAGGGTGAGCAACTGCAGACGCAATCCGGAACAAAAGGGGATGGGCTGAATGGCGGACGAGTGGTATTTCCGGACAATTGGGCAAGAGTTTGGTCCGCTGACCTTTGAGGAATTGGCGCATCGCGCGCAGCAGGGCGAGGTCGGCCCTGACGATGACGTGCGCCAGGGGCCCCGGGGCAACTGGTTTGCTGCCTCAGAGGTGGTCGGACTCTTCGGATCCACGGACGACGACTTCGTCGTCTCGACGGCCACTTCGGAGCGTCGTGAGGTTTCCGGGCACTCCGGGCAGAACGGTTCGGACGATGATCCCCGCGCCTGGTATTTTTCGAGCCTGGGCACGGAGTTCGGGCCCCTCACGTTCTCCGAACTCTATTCGATGGCCCAGGAAGAAGACCTTTCGCCCGACGATGAGATTCGCTTCGGCGAGGATGGGCACTGGATTCCTGCTGGCTCGCTCGAGGGGCTGTTCGCGAACCAGACGGAATCTCAGCCTGCCGAGACAGCGCCCCCTCCGCCCGTTGCCGCCGCTCCGGCGCAACCGGCAGCCGCTGCCGCAGCTCCGCCTTCGCCGCCGCCCGTGCCCAGTCCCGCGGCTCCTGTTGCGCCCCCCGCTGCCGCTTCCGCAGCGCCTGCGCCGACGGGAGACGAAGCACGGCTGCTCGAACAGCTGTTGCAACTGCTCAAGCAGGACCTGGCGCGCGAGGGGGGCAACCTGGGGTTCGTTGCGCCGTCGGCGAGTGCGATTCCGGAGAATCAACAGTGGTACTGCCGCATCGGCGAGCAGGAAATGGGGCCGCTGACTATCGATACGCTCGTGCAGATGGTCCTGCAGGGACGTGTCTTTCCGGATGACATGCTGCGGTTGGGAACGACTGGCGACTGGTTTCCGGCCGGTGCGGTTGAGGAGCTCTTTCCGGCCGGACGCACGAACGTCGCGAATCCCCATGCGACGAAGAAACCCCAGCTCCCCGAAGCGGAAGGGATTCTCGAACGGCTCGACCGGATGTATGCCGAGCAGGCCGCGATGGAAGCCGAGCAGGCGAAATCGGCCCCTGCCGGGCCGGCAGCGCAGGCGGCCGCGACTTCGGCATCGGTGGCCCCTCCAAAGTCGGCGGCCAACGATATCATCCGCAATATGAACGCCAACATTCTCCGCGCGGGATCCGTCAAGAAGCAGCAGGAGAAGGAAAACCGCGAATCGCTGATCGAGCAGCTGAAGAATAATCCACAGGGAACCGCGGTTGCGGGCGTACTGATCGTCGGCGTGCTGCTGTACTGGATCATTCCCAGCTTCCTGCTGGGCATGCGGGCGAAGGCCGCGTATCGCGAACTGTCCGCGATCCATCAGGAGCTTGACGCCGCACGTGCCGCCAATTCCAACCCGACGGCACTTGCCTCCGCCGGGCAGAAGCTGAAGGAGCGTGCACTCGCGGTTCGCAAGAGCCTCGCCGGAAGTCCGCGGGGAACGCCTGCGCGCGATCTCGAACGGACGGCCGGTTACCTCATGGAAATGACCGATGCTGCTCCGCTCGCCGACAAGGAGGAAACCTACGGGCAACTGGAGGCCAGCTTTACGCAGGCGATGGCGAAGATCAAACGGGACCTCAGGCTCTGACGAGAGCCGCTGCCCCGCGAATCGTTTCGCGCCTTCTCATCGGCTGAGGGATTGTGCGCTCGCATCGAACGCTGGTGAATTCCCCGGCCATATCGTGCCTGCGCCGTCGAAAGCAACTGTACGCCGCTTCTGTCGCGCAACCTGAATGCACGAAGGGCGAACTCGCCGGTCGAACATCCCTTACTTCGCGGCGGCTTTCGGTTCCGGAGCGAGATCATAGATTGCGAGCGAATTGTTGTAGAGCGGCACGGCGAGCCGCAATCCATCGGGATGCATCGCCAGGCCATAGGCAACATTCGCCAGCTTCACGAAGTGGATCGACTCCGATTCGGTCGGCTTCCAGAACCACATCCCTCCTCCGCCCCCTCCCCCGGCCCCGATGAGGAACTCGCCGGAGGGGTGGAACCGCACTCCCCAGACTGAACCCTGAAAGTTGTCTTTCGGCTTCAGGGTGTTCTTCAACTCACCCGATTCCCAGTCGAAGAGCAGAACGGTCGGCTTGCCGATTCCGGCGAAGGCGTTCGTGACTTCGCCGATGCCTCCGATCGCCAGCCACTTGCCATCGGGGCTGAAGTCCATGTCGCGCGTCCCGCCGCAGTCCGCCTGAAAGGTGGTGTCGTACTTGTGCAGCGGACTTGCGTCGAGATCGCGGACATGTTTCCACGTCCCGACCTCCCACTGCTTGACGACCCCCATCAGATCGCCCGAGACCAGATGCTTGCCGTCCGGATGAAAGGCAATGTCATAGACATGGTTCTCGTGCCCGGTGAGCTCGCTGACCGGTGTGCCGTCGGCCGTGTTCCAGATGCGGACAGTCCGGTCATTGCCGGCAGTGGCAAGGTAAGCGCCGTCGGGGCTGAAGGCGATCGAACGGATCTGACCGCGGTGAGCTTCGATGGTCCGCTGTGGTTTGGGAGATGCCTCGGCGGCCTCCCACGCATAGAGTCGACCGGTGAAGCCGCCGCTGTAGAGCCGCGAGCTTTTCGGCTCGAAGGCCAGTGAGGAGATCCAGGTGCGATGTCCTTCCATCGGCACCTGTTCGCCCAGCAGCAGGTCCCAGCGCTGAATGGAATTGTCCTGCGTCCCACCAAACACGAACTCTCCGGAGGGATCGATGGCCGAGACCATCACCGGTCGCGCGTAGGTAAATGTGTGCACCAGCCGCGCGGCCGCCGGATCGACTGCGGCGGGAGCCGCTGCAAGGGCCGCCAGACGCTCCGCAGCCGATTTCGAGACCGGCGCAAGATCGGCAACCGCCTTGTCTGCGGCGGATTTGGCCTTGGTTAACTCGGCAATCGCGGCGTCCGCCTGTTCGACTCTCTTCGCCGCAGCCTCTCTGGCCGCCTGCGCCGCCTGCTTTCCTTCGACCGCAGCCTTGTGCTGGGCTGTTGCGTCGGTGACGGCTTTCGCTGCCGTCTCGGCCGCTTCCTCCGCTTTTGTTTTCGCGTCCGCATCTGCGGCGGAATCGGCCGCGAATGCCTTCAGGGCGGCGGTCGCCTCTGCCGCCGCTTTTTCCGCTGCCTGGCGAGCTTCTTCCGCTTTCTTCAAGGCCGCCTCGGACTCGGCCAGCGCCTGTTCCGCGGCCTTCACCGCCTGTTGCGCAGCGGTTTTTTCCTGCTGGGCCGCAACAAGCTGATCGGCGGCGGATTTCGCCCGCGACTGACGTTCCGCAAGGATCCTGGCGGCGCGTTCGGCATCCAGCCGGGCGAAATGCAACGCGACGTTCTCTTCGGCGGCAGGAGGCGTGGCCGGTTCCTCCGCGGCGAGGCGAACGACGCCGGCAGCCACTACGACCAGAGCGAGGGCGACAGATACGTTTCGCATCAGGCGAGAATCTCCTCGATCGCGGAGGCATGCGGGTCGGCCTTCTCGATCGGGCGGCCGTTATCGTAGAAGTTGCGCGTCGGGTCGAGTCCCACCGCGCGGTAATACGTGTGGAAGAGGTGTCCGCCGTCCACTTCGCGATCGATCACTTCAGTGCCGTTCTCGTTCGTCTTGCCAACGACCACTCCCCCTTTGATTCCGCAGCCTCCCACGGCGATCGACCAGGCCTTGCCCCAGTGATCGCGCCCCACGCGCTGGTTGATTCGCGGTGTGCGGCCGAACTCCGACATTACGATGACGAGCGTATGCTCGAGCATCCCCCGGTCCGCGAGGTCGGAAATGAAGGTGGCGAACGGCCGATCGAACTCGCCGAGCTGTTCGATGTGGAAGTTGAAGTTCTCGGAATGGCTGTCGTAGTCCCGGTGCGAGACCTTCACGAACGTGATCCCGTTCTCGAGCAGCTTCAGCGCCATCTGACAATGTTTCGCGACCTCGCCGGGGCCATAGCGCTCGGCATCACCGGGAGAGAGCGTGCTGAAATCGAAGATGTCCTTGCGCGCCATCAGGCGGGAAGCCTGATCGTAGGATGCATTGTATGCTTCCGTATCGGCCCGCCGCCGACCGCTGCCGAAACGAAGGCTCAGCGCCGCGCGGAAATCTCTCCGCTTCTGATCCCCTTCAGCGGAGATCTGGGCGACGCGTTCGAGGTTCTTCGGGGGTTTGCCGTCGAGAAGGGCCAGCGGCGCATACTTCGGCCCCAGGAAAGCTGCTTCGGCCTTGTTCCCGCCGCCCCCAATGTGGATGTAGCCGGGGAGCGGGCTGTCCTGGGGGGCAAGTTGTTTCGCGAAGGCGGAACCGAGGAAGGGATACTCGAAACCGGGCGTCTTCTTCCGTCCGGTCTCCATGATGTAGCGACCCTTGCCGTGATCCCCCTCCTTGTGGTTGATGCCGCGGATCAGGGCGAGGTGGTGCATCTGCTGCGCGGTGTACGGCAAGAGCTCGCAGATTTCGATACCCGGAACCGAAGTCTGGATCTTGCTGAAGGGGCCGCCTGTATCGGTCCCCGGCTTCGGGTCCCAGGTCTCCAGCTGGCTGACGCCGCCGGACAGGAAAAAGACCACCACCTGCTTCTGTTTCGAAGACAGTTCCTTCGCAGCCGCGGGAGTCATCATGCCGCCGAAACCCGCAACGGAGACCGCCCCGGTCGTCATCCCCTGCAGGAAGCTGCGGCGGCTGATGACATGCTCCGCAGATCCACATGCATAGTTTCGCTTCATGAGGGAACTCCTGTCTGAATGATCGGCGTCCCATCCCGGGACGGCAGTACGTTTGGGGAATGGACCAGGAAATCAACCGTCGCTTAATGGTTGAAACGGAACTCCGCCGACGTCACGAGTGCCCAGACAAGCTCCTGCAGGGCCTGGGCCCGCTCCGCACCACGATCAGCAAGGTATGCGGAGACTGCCTGCACTTCGTCCTCTTCGGGGAAACGGGTCAGGACGCTCAGGTAGAGCTCCTCGGCAATCGCCTGGGGATTGTCCTCCGGCAGTTTGCCGAGCCGCCCGGTCAGATTCAGGCTGTTGGGATTCAGCCAGCTATGAATCATGGCGTCGTTGGACAGGAACAGCGCCTGTTCCACGGTTGCGTCGAACTCTTTCGGAATCGTTCCCGGCTCGCTGCCGAAGAGGTTGAGGAACGTATTTTCCACACCCACCAGCCGCTGGGCCAGCAGATCTTCGGTCAGCTTGTCGCCGAGCGAGGCACGCTGGGTTGCCGTATAGCCGGTCGCTTCGAGAATCGAGAGGGCCAGCTGCTCGGGGAGCAGCGGCTTCAGCATCGCCTGGGCAAACAGTTCTACTTCGGGAGGCTCTTCGTCCAGTCGTTCCGGCGGGCGGCGGCTTGATCGCTGGTACGTTTTCGTCAGCGCGAGATCGCGCAGGAAGCCGCGGATGTCGAATTTTCTCGCCACCATGTCGTCAGCGAGCAGGTCGAGCAACTCCGGATGCGAGGGAGGATTCTCCGAGTGGTCGTAGTCGACTGGGTGAATCAGCCCGCGCCCCATCATCAGCGCCCAGAGGCGGTTTGCGATCGAACGGGCGAAGAAGCGATTTTCCGGATCGGTCACCGCTTCGCCGAGGAACGCGCGGCGGCTGAATTTGGGAATCGGCTGCACGTCTTTCGCCGGGGCCACAACGTACTCTTCGCCGAAATCGAACTTCGGTTCGAGATACCGTTCCCCCTCGAAGAGCACGGGGAAGGTGGTCTTGGGGCCGGTCGAAATCTTGTCGCGGACCTCGAAGACCGACTCGAAGGTCACTTCGCCATCGGCCTTCTCGGCAAAGACCGCTCGATTGGCGCTATCCTTGAAGAGAAAACTGCGGACCAGGAAAGCGGAAATGCCGTAATAGTGCTGCTGCTTCCAGTCGGGGATCTGGGGGTGATCGTGACATTGCGCGCATTCGAGATTGACGCCGAGGAAGACCCGGCCGATGTCGCGCGTGATCTCGTTGACTTCCCCTTCGCGATCGAGGTAGAAACGCGCGGCAGGGCGGGTGGAATCGTCGGTGCCGTCAGCACTCAGAATCTCGCGGGCCAGTTGATCCCAGGGCTTGTTCTCGGCGAAGCTGTTTCGCAGGTACGCCTGCCATTCGGCGGCGGGGACGTACCTGGCCGGGCGGCGCTGCATCAGCATCAAGTCGAATTGCCGCTGCATCTGCCGGGCGTACTCGGGACTGGCGAGCAGTTCGTCGATCAGCCGCGTTCGCTTGTCAGGATCGGTGTCCGCCAGGAATTGCCGCGCCCGCTCGACCGGGGGAATGCTGCCGGTCAGGTCGAGATAGATCCGCCGCAGGAATTCCGCATCATCCGCGAGCGGTGAGGCAACCTCGTCGAAATTGTCCGCGCCGGTCGCGATCAGTTGATCGATCCGGACTGGCAGCGGTTCATCGGCAGACAGCACAACGGGGCCGGCGAGGAACAGGAGCCCGGCAAGGACTGCCAGGCCCCGGAAGGGGCCGGCCTGTCGTGGATGGCGTTTCCGCGGCAGCTTCATCGGCAGCTCCCTCACTTGGGCGGGTGATCGGCCATGCGTCACGGACGCGTAGCAGCATCAGGGGCGGCATGCCCGGGGGCTCTGGTCGAACACCCGGGACACAGGTGGGCTCAATGTCGATGGTTCGTTTCGCATTCGGCAGCGTTGGCGAAAGGTCCACCGCCCGAAGGCGGTCCGGCCAACTCTGCCGCACGACGTACCCTGAGTGCGGGGCACGATTTCGGGCGGGCGGTGTCTTACTGGCGATTCTCCCCAATCGGGAAAAGAAGGTCAAGCAGAAATTTATATTTGAGTGTGTTTATTCGTTCTTCTGCATGTCATCGGCTCGTGCAGACTCTCTGCATTCCCTTCGCATTCAGAAGGCACAGCGAGGGAGAGAGGGGAAGGAATGCGGGCCGCGATGATACATCGCGTCTGGGAAACGATCGGGATTTCGCGGATTCGGTGGGCTTCGGGGCGAGTTCCCACGGATGTGCGAAAGGATCTGGTTTGCGACCCGCACCGCCCACCGTGCGGCGGATCAACAATTTCGACGGAACTTCCGCAAACGGCGGAGAAAGCGACTTTGCCGGGCACGTCATGTGCGAAAGTCAGGTTAAGGCCTGCAGGGAATCTCTGGAGGCAAATCTACGGAAATCGCGGGAAAACCGGTGCTTCACCGCGAAAGCCCCTGTCCGTTTCCTCCCTGAACGGCTAGACTCGACCCGAACCTCTAAGTGCAAAGGAGTTAGTAATGCAAGCGACGAAGGAGAAGGTCGTCAGTATCGACTACACACTGACGGACGAGCAGGGGAGTGTGATCGATACCTCCAGCGGCCGCGGGCCTCTGGCCTACCTTCACGGCGCCGGGAACATTATTCCCGGGCTGGAAAATGCTCTCGAAGGCAAATCGGCGGGCGACACGCTCACGGTCACCGTTCCTCCGGACCAGGCGTACGGCGAGCACGATCCCGAACTGGTTCAGGCGGTGCCCCGCGACCGTTTCCCCGCCGGCAGCGATGTGCGGGTCGGAACCCAGTTCCAGGCGCAGACGCCGGTCGGCCAGCGGATTGTCACCGTCGTCGGTGTGAACAATGACGAAGTGACTGTTGACGCCAATCATCCCCTGGCCGGCAAGCCTCTCACGTTCGACGTGACAGTCGTTGAGGTTCGTGAGGCGACGGCGGACGAATTGAGTCACGGGCATGTTCACGGGCCGGGAGGCCACGCACACTGACGCCATGGCGCCACGACTGGACGACGACGACGATTGGGACGATGACGATCTCCCCGAGGAAGGGGATGAGGATGCGGAAACTCCGTGTCCCTACTGCGGCGCGCCGATCTACGATGATGCCGTCCGCTGCCCGCATTGCGGGGAGTATCTCTCGGCGGAAGACGCTCCCTATCAGCCGCGCCCCTGGTGGCTGATTGCCGGGGTGGTCGCCGGCCTGATCGTCATTCTGCAATGGATCTTTGGCTGATCCTCAAACATGACAGGGCGGCGGGGAAAAACCCCGCCGCCCTGTTTGTTTTTTCGGGTCATCAGGCGCGCTCAGGGGCGAACGTCGGCGGTCTGAGGCTCGGGGGCGGAGACGTCGTAGCACGCCGCTTCACCACCGTTGCGAACGAGCAGCAGGCCGCGATAGAGGACGGGGTGGTTCCACGTCTTGCCTTCAATGGCCTGGAAGCGGGACAGTTCGCGGTGCTGTTCGGGCGTCGCTTCAACGAGGACGACTTCGCCGGATTCCGCCTGGATCAGCAGCACATCGTCCACGAGCAGAACCTGGCCGTACCCGTAGCGGCCTCCTTTCCAGGCCCGCTTGCCGTCCGTGGCGTTCAGACAGGTGAGAATCCCCTCGTCGAGTCCATAGAGCCAGCCATCCCGATAGACGGCACTGTTGAACTTCAGGCGGAACTGCTTGGTCTGCCAAACCGGTTGGCACTTCCAGTCATCCGCTCCATCGTGGCGGGCGACTTCGAGCAGGACGCTCCCGGTCGCATAGCCGCTGCCGATGAAGACCTGCTGCGGGCTGACAGTAATCGGCTGGGCGGCGTTCACGTGCGACTGATTCGACCACGGGAAGCTCCACAACTCGCGTCCGGTTTGCGGATCGTGCCCGGCAATCCCGTTGCCGTGGAAAATCAGCACCTGCTCCATCCCGTCCAGCGTCGCCAGCTGGGGGGCGGTGTACCCTGCCCGGTTGCGTCCGGCGGACCAGACCCGCTCTCCGGTCAACCGGTGATAGGCGACCACACTTCGATCGTCGGAACCGCCGGGATTGACGACAACCACATCGCCATAAACGAGCGGTGAGCCGGCCATTCCCCATTCGATGTTCGTCGCGCCGTTGTCGTCGAGGATTTCGACGGACCAGATTCGTTTCCCCGTGCGCGCGTCGAGACAGTTCAGCAGCCCCGTCGCGCCGAGTGCATACAGTCGCCCGTCATGGATGGTCGGCGTTGCCCGCGGTCCGTCTCCCCCGATGATCTCGCTGAAGCGGACCGGATCGGAGTGCCGCCAGATTTCGCGGCCGGTTTGTACGTCGTAACAGATGATGACTTCGTTGTCGCGGTGCTGTTCCTGGGTGAACGCCCAGCCGTTCACGACAGCGAATGACGCCCAGCCGAGTCCGACCGGATGCTTCCACAACTGTTTCGGGGGAGCGGTATCCCAGTTCCGCCGCAATGTGGAATACCGGACGATTCCGTCACGTCGCGCTCCGCGGAACTCCGGCCAGTCCGCCGGAGTGATTTCGAGCGGGTGGTCTTCCACCGCATCGTCGGTCGATGACGGGGAATCCGCAGCGCGGGACTGCTGAAACTGCTCGAGCCGCTGCTCGCGCGTCTCGGTCCAGCGCCAGGCCAGGATCGGGATCATCTCGCCGGTAAAATCCTCCACGCGAACGAGCACGAAGAATCCCCCAGTGAGTACACCCAGCACTCCCAGCACCTGTAGCCGAATTCGCCACGAGTAGCCGCTGAGGAAGGTCCACCAGAGGAGCAGCAGGAAGATCACGGCGGGCTGCGTGTACAGCACCGAGAAGACCTGCATCGTGCGATCGGGGGAGAGCCAGGCCCACGCCGTCCCCTGCGCGATCACATCGAGCACCACGATTCCGAGCGGAACCCAGGCGGACTGGAGCAGCGATTTCTTCGGTCGCGGGGACGGGGAAGTATCAGAAGCCGGGGAAGCACTCATGAATCTGTGAGAGGGGATTGGAGAAGCACGTCGGGGAAAGTCACGCTCGGCCCGCAGAGCGAGGCCCGCCGCGCGGCGGACCGGCCTGTCTACTCAATTCGCTGGCACAGAAGCGGAACCCTCATGGACCGGTTCTCTCCGTCGCTTCCGTGCGGCCCTCTTTTATCGTCTTCCAGCAGGGACCGCAATGCCCGCGGTCCCGACCCGCTCAGGGGAGGAAGAGTTCCTGTTCGCCGGGCTTCGGCATGCGGCACGCTTCGGTCTTGCCGAACAGGCGATACCGGTTCGCGGCAATCACACCGTAGCCCCAGTCACGGAGCGGTCGAGGGACCAGCCAGAGCATGAGCGAAGCGACGCTCCAGATTCCGCCGATGTGCCGCAGGATACGTACGATCGCCGTCGAATGCCGTGCCTCTCCGGAGGAATCCACGAGGACGATCGAGCGCAGCTCCCGCACGTCGGCGTCGAGCCGCTCGGCGGCGGTCTCTCCCTGCAGGGGAGCAAACCGTAATCGCCGGCGGCGATCGAGGGTGATCAGCAGATCGACCGAGCGGTTGCAAAGTCCGCAGACGCCGTCGAAGAACACGATCGGCGGCGAGTCCGCCGACTCTTCGGGGGTGGTCGCGGGGGGCAATGTCGCGGGTGAGGGGCCGATGGTCATGCTGCCTGGCGGCCATGCCGCTCCTGGGGCCTCAGGGATCCTCCCGACCGACGGCCGTTTCCGTCGATTCTGCCGTCATCATAGTCATTCCGGCAAAACGTGTTAATCCCCAGTTTCCCGGCACGGTTTCTGGTCCTGGGCGGGAAAGTGTGAATGCCTCCTCGCGAGAGATCCGGCGGCACTCGGCCCGCGTGCGGCAGAAGATGCCCCGCGGAGCGGCGTTCCTTCTCTACTCGATGACATCTTCGAGCGCGGAGAAGCTCACCACATCTTCGAGTCGCACGAGGACGCGGTGACGATTGCTGCGAATTCCGTGACGCCGCGATTCGAGCACGTAGAGCTCGCGCGATGTATTCGTATCGCGGAGGTCATGGACGTCCGCGTTCTCCAGCATCAGGTAGCGGTGATCGTAGCCCACCAGCGTTCCCAGGTAGACGTAGGGGGACGCCACATCGAGGACAACCTCCTGTCCGATCAGCCCTTCAAATTTCTTGCCGGGATCCTGCATGCCCGAAACCTCGTTCGATACACGATTGCTGTCTTCACCAGGTCTGTTCGCCGATTCAGTTGGTGTGACGATACGTTCCGCCGTTCTCCTCTGCAATCGCACGGAGAGTCACCTCTCCCTGTCGGCCCTGAAAAGCAATCGTGTTGACGATCGTGCCGTGCTGGTTCGCCTCGCGGACTGTTTCGCGGGTTTCCGGCGGGATTTCGCCGTCGGTCAGGAAGAAGATCACATCGGGCTTCATCGCGAGAGCCAGTTGGAGCGCCGGCTGCGGGTTGGTGCTCGCGCCCGGTGTGCGAAAACTGATCCAGCGCGAGGTGCGGCGCTTGTTCTCCGGAGTTGCCGGGATCAGCTCGAAAACGGGCTTGGGATGAAACAGCGGAAACGTGTGCGAATTGAAAAAGATGACCGAGAACTTCTGCTCCTCACTCAGGCGGTGCATCGAGCGGACCAGCTCCATGCGGGCCCGCCCGAAGCGGTTCCGGTCGGCCATGCTGCCGGAGAGGTCCACGACGAACACGACCGAGTTGCCGCGGCTCGTGGTGCCAAAAAATCCGATATCGCCGCGCCCGTTTCCCGCACCATCACCCTCGCCGTTGCCGGTTCCCTTACCCGCTCCCTGACCATTCGCGGAACCGTGCAGGCTGAGACTCTCGAGCGTCGGTTCTTCCTGCTTCCAGTCAAACTGTTTTGGAGCCGCCGCACCACCCGAGGGGCCTTTTAGCTCGAGTGCCAGGAGTGCCTGGTTGAGCAGGGAAGGGGCGAACGGAGCGACCTCGTGCGGTTCAGCGAGAAAGCGGGACTCGATCGCGGGGACGATCTGCTCGCTCTCCGGCGGGAGCACCACCACCGCAAGTGTCGCCAGCACGAAAATATGAACAATCGCGGAGATGCCCCATCCCTGCGCCTGCGAAAGTCCGATCCCCTTGCCGCTCAGGAGCAGCGTCCAAAAGAAACGGGGGGACTCTCGCTGCAGTCCTGCCCGAGGCAGCGGCGGCGGAGAGACACCGGCCGGCTTTCCATCCACAAGTGCGGAGAGGCGGACCATCACACATGCTCCTGCCCGAGTCGCAAACTTCAACTCGAGACATCCCGGGCCCGCAACGGACTCCCATCCCGACATCGACTTCCCATCGCCATGCGGGGACTGCTCCGCATGCGTATCGCGAGCCTGCCAGTGTTCAGTCTGCGCGGCGACGGCGGAAATTACAAATTGAATCTCCCCGCGTCGCGCAGCGGCTCGCTCGAAACGGGCGATGATCTTGCTGCCGCTGACGGAAAACGCACAGACATCCGGAGGCCCGCCAGACCCTCAACGAAACCGCAGGTTTATGCGGGGTTCTCCAGCTTGAAGGCGACCATGCCGAGTGGCGGGACGACGATCGTCAGCGAGCAGGGACGGCCGTGACAGCGGACCGGAACCGCGTTCATTCCGCCCAGGTTTCCCTGACCGCTGCCTCCATAGATCGTCGCATCGCTGTTGAGAATCTCTTTCCAGTATCCCCGTTCCGGGACTCCGATCCGATAGCTGTGCCGGGGAGTCGGCGTGAAGTTGCAGATGACGGCAATCCACTCGCCCTGTGAATTCTTGCGCAGGTAGCTGATGACACTCTGTTCGACGTCGGAGCCGTCGATCCACTCGAAGCCGCGGGGATCGCAGTCGAATTCATGCAGCGCCGGCTCCGCCCGATAGGTCGTGTTCAAGTCGCGCACCCAGCGTTGCAGTCCCTGATGCGGCTCAGATTCGAGCAGGTGCCACTGCAGGCTCGAATCGTGGTTCCACTCGGCCCACTGGCCGAATTCGCCTCCCATGAAGAGCAGCTTCTTGCCCGGCTGGGTGAACATGTAACCGAACAGCAGTCGCAGGTTCGCGAACTTCTGCCAGTTGTCCCCCGGCATCTTGTTCAGGAGCGATCCCTTGCCGTGCACGACTTCATCGTGCGAGAGGGGGAGGACATAGTTCTCGCTGAATGCGTACACGGCGCGAAAGGTCAGCTGGTTGTGGTGATACTTGCGGAAGAACGGATCGCGCGAAAGATACGTCAGCGTGTCGTGCATCCAGCCCATGTCCCACTTGAAGCCGAAGCCCAGCCCCCCCACGTAGGTCGGCCGCGAAACCAGCGGCCAGGCGGTCGACTCTTCAGCGGTGGTGTGGACATCGGGATAGTGCTGGTACACGTCGTGATTGAAACGCCTCAGGAAGGAGATCGCTTCGAGGTTTTCATTGCCGCCGTACTGGTTCGGGATCCATTCGCCAGGTTTTCGTGAGTAGTCGAGGTACAGCATCGAGGCGACCGCATCCACGCGCAGCCCGTCGATGTGATACTTGTCGAGCCAGTACATTGCGTTGCTCAGGAGAAAGCTCCGCACCTCGTGCCGGCCGTAATTGAAGATCCAGCTTCCCCAATCCGGATGAAATCCTTTCCGCCGGTCCGAATGCTCGTACAGGTGTGTCCCGTCGAAAAAGCCCAGCCCATGCTCATCGGTCGGAAAATGCGAAGGCACCCAGTCGAGAATCACGCCGATACCCCGCTGGTGCAGATAATCGACCAGATACATGAAGTCCTGCGGCGTGCCGTAGCGGCTGGTGGGGGCGAAGTATCCGGTGGCCTGGTAGCCCCACGAGCCATAGAACGGATGCTCCGCAACCGGCATGAACTCGACGTGCGTGAATCCCATGTGGAGCACGTACTCCGCGAGTCGGACCGCAAGCTCCTGATAGGTGAGCCAGCGGTTATCCTCTTCCGGGACACGCATCCACGAGCCGAGATGCACTTCGTAAATCGACATCGGCGCCGTCAGACCGTGCTTCCCGTAGCGGCTCTGCATCCAGTTGTCGTCGTGCCACTCATAGTCGAGATCCCAGACGATGGAGGCAGTTTTCGGCGGCCGCTCGTGGTAAAAACCGATCGGGTCGGCCTTGTCGACGCGGTAATTCGAGAAGTGAGAAACGATGTGGTACTTGTAGCGCTCTCCCTTACCGACTCCCTCGGTGAAGCCTTCCCAGATGCCCGAGTTGCCGCGGGCCCGCAATGGATGGCTCGTTTTTTCCCAGCCGTTGAAGTCTCCCATGACGTAGACCGCCTGCGCGCTCGGCGCCCAGACGGCAAAGTAGGTCCCCTGCGTGCCGTTTACGCTCCGCGGATGGGCTCCCAGATGCTCATAGAGGCGGAGGTGACTCCCCTCGTTGAAGAGGTGCAAGTCGTCGGATGTCAGCAGTGAAAGCTCAGAACTCACTTGGGGCATCACGCAGTCCCTTTCAAGGATTTGTCGGCACGCCTGTATCGGGGCGGGGAGTCGGCGACCGCCGCTTCATTTTCCTCGGACGCCGCAGATCCGCAATGCTGTCGAGAAATTCGAGAACTGCGGGGCGGCTGCTGAACTCCTCGAACGTGAGTTTCGTTTTCCTCTGCCAGTTCGGTCGCTCGTGCAGCGTGTTCGGCGTATTCTGCGGTTCGGTCTCCTCCCAGAGATCCTCGAGATTCAGGAGCGCCACGTGGGCCGGGCTGGCGGCCAGAAACTCGCTGCAGGCGCGGATGATGGAAGCCACGTCAGAGGCCTCCGCATCGAGGAATCCTGAATCCCGCAGCTGGCGCATCACCGATTGCCGCTGCGCTTCGCGCTTCTGCCGTTCCTGAGCGGCGGTGGTTTCGTCCAACAATCCCAGGTCGAGCCGATCGTCAATATCCAGGCCCTGCCAGAACGAAGCGAAGGGAGGCATGTCATGCGTATTGAGACTCGCGACGACCGCCTTGGGGACGCGAGGCAGTGCAGGCTCGGGCGGCGAACGCACCTCGTACTGGACGACGTACATTCCGTGCACCGCATGCTGACGCATTGAACGGTTCACCGCGGGGGGAACCGTGCCGAGGTTCTCTCCCACAAGCCAGGTTTGATGGCGATGCGATTCCACCGAGAGCACCGCGTACAGCTCATCTGCCGGATACTCGATATAAACGCCGTCGTTCGCTTCGGAACCATGCGGAATGCAGAAGAGGCGGTGCAGCCCCATCACATGATCGATCCGTAACGCGTTCGCATAGCGGAAATGCTGCTGCAGGCAGGCGATCCAGTAGCCGTACGCCTGTTCGCGCAGCCGGTCAGGATGAAATGGAGGAAATCCCCAGTTCTGTCCCTTGGTGAAGACCGGATCGGGCGGAGAGCCTCCCGCGGCCTGGAGCACGAAGGATTCCCGTTCTCGCCATACGTCGTAACTGCTGCTGTCGACACCCAGCGGAAAATCGACGTACCAGTTCATCTCCCGCCTGCGGGCCCCGTCGGCCAGCGACTGCAACTGCTCATCGGTTTGCCACTGCACGTAACAGTGGTATCGCCAAATCTGCTCGTCGATGTCGGCACTGCTGCCTGCTGCACGTCGACTGCGCGCGTCGCGAAGCGCCTGCGGCCAGCTCTTCCAGTCACGGCCGTAACGCTCTCCCGCTGCCCGAAAGAACGCGTAATCTTCGACATCCGGACGCCGCCGGACAAACTGTTCATACGATTCCCGTCGCGTAGAGGTCCCGGAGAAGAACTGCTCGGAAAGAAGTTGCAGCAGCCGCTGCTTCAGGCCATGTTGCCGTGCATAATCGACGCGTGGCTTCTTCCGCAGCTCCGCAATCTCCTGTTGAACCTCCGTGGATTCGAGCAGGTGCCGTGCTTCGGAGCAGTCCTCAAGCTCGGGAATCCGCGGGATGTCAAGATAGAACTCGTTCCAGAAGAGCCGGCTCGCGGGCGAGTAGGGGCTGTAGCCCGCCGGATCGTCGAGGAACGATGCGAGCAGCGGCAATGTCGCGACGAGATCTCCCCCCCGATCGGATGTCCAGTTCACGAGTGCTTCGAGATCCGAGAAATCTCCTGCTCCCCAGCTTGTTTCCCGATGCAGGGCATACAGGGGACAGAAAACTCCCCACAGCCGTTCTCCGCCGTGTGTCGTGCCTTCCGATTTCATGCCGTCGTAGGCCCGCGTGGGGGCCGAGATCAGCATGATCTCGCCCGATTCTCCCGAGGCGACTTCAAGCCGCAGCCGGTGATAGCCGGTCGGCAGCCCCTCCGGGAGCGGCAACCCCTTGCTGACATAGGGAGTGCCGTCCACGTCAACCGCATCAAGCGTTTCGAGATCTTCCAGCTTGAGTGCCCAGCGGCGTTCGCTGCCGTCTTCACTTCTCAGGAGACATTCCGCCGGTCGGTCGGCATGACTGCGCACGAGGCGGACCGGCAGCGATGAAGCACTGCCGTCCCAGGCGACTCCCACCGGCGGCAGGAGTCGCCGCCACGGCTCCTTCTGTCGCTGCCGCAACGCTTCGCCGACATCGTCCGGCCGTTCCACGGGCGCTCCCAGCACCTGAAGAACGCGAAGCAGTGCTTCCGGTCGGGCCGGGTGCCGCTGCTTCCACATATCGACATACTCGGTCTGGACTCCGTGGAGTCGCGCGAGTTGCCGAAGCTCTCGCTCCCGCACCTTCCCCATGGTTCACTCCGTTTCCTGGATCAGATGCAGCATGCCGAAAATCGGAATGCGGACCCAGTTGGGCCGATAGTTCAGTTCGTACTGCAATTCGAAGATTGTCTTTTCGAGCATGAAGAAGCTCAACAGCCGGCGGAGAGCCTCGAGATCATCCGGAAGGAGATTCCCCTCGCGGATTGTCTGCCGGTAGGCGCGCAGGAACTGTGCCGAAACCCACATCCGCCACAGATGCGCCCACGGTTCAAGACGCGGGAAGTCGTCGGGCCGGTCTTCGGTAAAAGCCAGCAGTCCACTGTAAGCCGCGTAATCGAACGAGCGGAGCATTCCCGCGACATCCTTCAGGGGCGACTGCTTCGCCCGCCGCTCGGCGATCGAGCGGCTCGGCTCTCCTTCAAAATCGAGAATTACAAAATCGTTCTCGACCCACAACACCTGGCCGAGATGATAGTCGCCGTGACAGCGGATACGCTGCATGTCTTCCCGCGCTTCGGGAAGCCGGGCGATCTTCTCGACCAGTGCCGGTCCCTCCTCGAGGACGCGCATCGCGAGTGGCTGCGACTCCTCGGGGATGGTATCGAACTTCTTCTTCAGCAGGCTGACGGCCTGTCGCCACTGCTTTTCGAGACGGCTCGAAAGCGCCTTCAGGTCGGCGGCAGTCATCGGTTCGGGAGCGAACTCGGGGATTGTGGGATCGCTCCCGAGCGCGAGATGCATTTCAGCCGTGCGCTGGCCGAGCACCTCCGCCGAATGCAGAGCAGCCCCGACTGCCTCGCGGACTCCTTCAGCAGGCTCGATGTCACTGAGCTCGACGAGCGAGCGTCCCGCTTCCTCCAGCTTGCCGAGTTGCGTATCTTCCCCGGCGATCTGTTCGAAGTAACGGCCGACGACTTCGAGAATCCATTCCCATCCCTGTCCCTGATTGGGAACGAATTCCTGCAGCAGCGCCAGCGTGACCGGCTCCCGCCGCGACCGCCGGTATTCGATCGCTCCCGCCGTCCGCGGGGTGCGGGTGAAGTTCGTCTTCTCGGTGAGGAAGCGGCCGATCTCGTAGTCGGGATTCACGCCGGCATCGAGCCTGCGGAACAGCTTCAGGATCAACCTGCGGTCGTAGAAGATTGTCGAATTGCTCTGCTCGGCGGAGCCTCGCTTGATCTCGGAGAGATCGCTGTCGCCCCGGATCTCCGGGAACACCGAGGTCACCAGACCGATGACCTGTCCGGTCTGCGTTCGCAGCTCGGACTGCTTCTCGATTGTCGTGAGCAGCTGCGTGCAGAACTCGTCGCTTCCGACGGCATCATAGATCGCCCCCTCGCCGAAGCGGCCGCGAACCCGGGCAAGCAACAGCGGGGAATTGTCCCGCAGCATCTGGTCGGCGGCATCCCCGTCGGCCGTCGCAATCGACAGCAGGTACAGGTCCGATCCGCCGTCACTGTAATAGGCGCGAACGACGACCAGGTACGCCGGGTGCGAACCCTTCACGACGGCGGTCCAGTCGCGAATGCTGACCGTTTCGAGCGTCTGGGTCTTGCCGCCGAACCAGCGCTGTCTCCGGAGGTACTTCGGCAGGACCGTGCGTTCGAGCGTTGCCCGGGTGGCCCCTTCCATCAGGGTTTCCCACCCGCCCGGGAGTTTCACCGCCGGCAGCTCTTCCGGTTCGGGGGTAGCCGGCTGCTCCGCCCCGGCGACGATGACCTGTGATTCCGGCTCAAGCTGGAACCAGACAAAGGAAGTCGGCCCGAGAGTCAGAAAGTAGGGCAGTTCCCCAATGGGCGGAAAGCGGACTCGCCCAAACAGTTCCACCGGCACATATCCCTTGTACTCCGAGAGGTCCAGCTCCACCGGCTGTACAAATCGGGAGAGGTTGGCCACCGCCAGAATCAGTTCGTTTTCGTATCGCCGGAAATAGGCGAGAACCTTACGGTTCGCGGGGTGCAGGAACTGGATCGAGCCCCGGCCGAAGGCCTTGAACCGTTTGCGGAGCGCAATCAGCCGTTTCATCCAGTTCAACAGCGAAGAGGCACTGCGCTGCTGCGCCTCGACATTAATCGCCTGGTAGCCGTAGACCGGATCCATCACCGGCGGCGAATACAGCTTGTGGAAATCGGCCCGGGAGAAGCCGGCGTTCCGATCCCCGGTCCACTGCATCGGTGTCCGGACCCCGTTCCGGTCGCCGAGATAGATGTTGTCCCCCATCCCGATTTCATCGCCGTAGTAGATGACGGGAGTGCCCGGGAACGAGAACAGGAGGCTGTTGAGCAGCTGGATCCGCAGCCGGCTGTTTCCGATCAAGGGGGCGAGGCGCCGCCGGATGCCGATGTTGAGCCGCATCCGCGGATCGGCGGCGTACTCGCGGTACATGTAGTCCCGTTCTTCATCGGTCACCATTTCGAGCGTCAGCTCGTCATGGTTTCTGAGGAAGAGGGCCCACTGGCATTCCGGGGGAATATCCGGCGTCTGCCGCATGATCTCGACGATCGGATGCCGGTCCTCCTGCCGCAGAGCCATGAAGATGCGGGGCATCAGCGGGAAATGGAACGACATGTGACATTCGTCGCCGTCGCCGAAGTACGGCAGGACGTCCGCCGGCCACTGGTTGGCTTCCGCGAGGAGCATCCGGTTCTCGTAGTTCGCGTCCAGCTCCTTGCGGAACTGCTTGAGGATCTCATGGCTTTCCGGGAGGTTCTCGCAGTTCGTGCCTTCCCGCTCGACGAGATAGGGGATGGCGTCCAGCCGCAACCCGTCGACACCGATGTCGAGCCAGTAGCGCATCACCTTGATGACTGCCCGCAGCACGTGCGGATTGTCGTAATTCAGGTCGGGCTGATGGTGGAAGAAGCGATGCCAGTAGTACGCCTGGGCGACGGGATCCCACGTCCAGTTGGAAGTCTCGGTATCGGTGAAGATGATCCGCGCATCGCTGTACTTGTCGGGCGTATCGCTCCAGACGTAGAAGTCCCGCTTGACCGAGCCGGGGGGAGATCTGCGTGCCGTCTGAAACCACTCGTGCTGATCCGAAGTGTGGTTCACCACGAGCTCGGTAATCACGCGAATGCCGCGGCGATGCGCTTCGCGCACGAACTGCTTGAAATCCTTCTTCGTGCCGTACGACTCGTGCACGTCGAAGTAATCGGCGATATCGTATCCGTCATCCCGCAAGGGGGAGGGATAGAAGGGGAGCAGCCAGATGCAGTTGATTCCCAGATCCTGGAGATAATCGAGTTTCTGAATCAGGCCCGGAAAATCGCCGATCCCGTCATCGTTGCTGTCAAAGAAGGCCTTGACGTGCAACTCGTAGATGATGGCGTCCTTGTACCACAGCGGATCTGATTCGAGCATGTGTCCTACCTGTCCGATCGGCCGATGCCTGTCTGAAAACCTGTCTGGTGATACTCCCCGAAAGCGTCTCTCTGACACGAACTCACACGAACTCTTACATGAAATAGTCGAAGTCCTGTTCGGTGCGGACCTTTCGCCGCAGGCGCAGGATGTGTGCGGGGAATTCGTGCGGATTCAGCTGCACAAAGTTCCGCGATCCGTGCCAGAGATAATGCGCCTCGGTGATCAGGTCGTGGACCTGATACGTTTCGTGTTCGGTCAACTGGAACTCTTCAAGCGGGACTGTCACCCATCCCGACTGCGTGTAATGCGGATCCAGGTTGACGATCACGAGGATGATGTTGCTCAGGTCGGGCGTCGCCTTGCCGTAAAACAGCAGCAGGTCGTTATCGACCGGATAGAAGCGAAGGTTGACGTTGTGATGCAGCGCCGGGTTTTCCCGACGGATCTGATTCACGCGCGTGATGATCTCCCGCAGGCTGTTCGGCTTATTCAAGTCCCAGTGCCGGAGCTGATACTTCTCGTTGTCGATGTATTCTTCTTTTCCGGGCGCGGCGACGTGTTCACCCAGTTCGAAAGCCGGGCCGTAGATTCCGTAACTCGCGCCGAGCGTGGCGGCGAGAACCAGACGGATCTGAAACATCGGCAGGCCGCCGAACTGCAGCGACGCGTGCAGAATGTCGGGCGTGTTCGCAAAGAGATTCGGCCGCAGGTACTCCTTCACCTCGCTCTGCGTCAGCTCCTCGAAGTACTCGATCAGTTCCTGTTTCTCGGTGCGCCAGGTGAAGTAAGTGTACGACTGGGAGAAGCCCCGCTTCGCGAGATTTTTCATCAGCTTCGGGCGGGTAAACGCCTCTGACAGAAAGATCGTGTCGGGGTGTTGCTTCTGGATTTCGCTGATTACCCATTCCCAGAACGGAAAGGGCTTCGTGTGCGGATTGTCGACACGGAAGATCTTGACGCCGTGTTCGATCCAGAACAGAAAGATGCTCTTCAGCTCGAGCCAGAGGTTCTGCCAGTCGTCCGATTCGAAATTGATCGGATAGATGTCCTGGTACTTTTTCGGCGGATTCTCCGCGTACTTGATCGTTCCATCAGGACGGTGGCTGAACCACTCGGGGTGCTCCCTGACATAGGGGTGATCGGGGGAGCACTGGAAGGCAATGTCCAATGCGATTTCGAGCCCGTGATCCCGCGCGGCGGCGACCAGGTGGTCGAAATCCTCGATCGTGCCCAGTTCCGGATGGACTGACTTGTGTCCTCCCTCCGGTCCGCCGATTGCCCAGGGGCTTCCCGGATCGTCCGGCCCGGCGACCAGTGAGTTGTTCGGTCCTTTCCGATTCGTCCGCCCGATGGGATGGATCGGCGGGAGATAGAGCACGTCGAACCCCATCCCCGAAATATAGGGCAGCCAGGCCTCGGTATCGCGGAAGGTGCCGTGCCGGCCTGGTTCGGGTGAGCAGGAGCGGGGAAACACTTCGTACCACGCGCCATAGCGGGCACGTTCGCGTTCCGCGGTAACCGCCAGCATGCGCTCGTAGGTCGCCGAACGTGAGCGGTCGGGATACCGCTCCATCAGGAGCGCGAGCTCATCACCGAGCGCCACGGCCACCCGCTCGGCGGCCTCCTGGCTTCCGGCGACCTGGTCGGCGATCTCCCGCAGGCGTTCCGCGTCGGCACCGACAGCGCGGTCCGCGGCATTGCGAATATGCACTCCTCCTTCGAGGAGCTCGCTCCCGACGTCCTGGCCAGCGTCGAACTTCTTTTCGAGATCGCGCCGCCAAGAGGCAAATGCATCAACCCAGGCCTCCACAGTAAATTCATAACGGCCGAGGTCCGTGATTTCGAAGCGGCCGGCCCACCGGTCATTCACCAGCGGAGCCAGGGGACGCTCCTGCCAACCCTCGGTATCAGGGCCGCGGTAGCGCAGGAGGGCCGCGAGGACGTCGTGTCCGTCGGCGAAGATGTCGGCTTCCACCACCACGATTTCGCCGAGCGTCCGACTGGCGGGATACCGGCCGCCATCGATCTCCGGCTGGACACGTTCAATCGTGACGCGCGAAGGGGCACGCGAAGGAAGGGAGCTGCGAGTGCTGGTCTGTACGGAATGCATGAGCTCTGCGGGCTGTTGGGGCCGCACGCGAGCCGACCGCCGATCCGGAAGCATTCCAGATGGTTCCTCGGACTCCCGCTGGCCATTGGATTAAGTCGAAACGAGCACGAGTCGCTGGACCGTTACTGCCTGCGAGCCACCCGCGGACGCCGGGCCCGCGCGTCACGGGGAACAGTTCCTGCGTGCATCATATCCCTGCAAGTCAACTTTGTTTCCTGCAACGGCGACCAATGTAACCGCCCCGCCCCGAGAACAAAATCGAAGCCGTCTCTTCTGCGGCTGACACAACGCGTGTACCGGCAGCGTTGTTTTCGTGCCCCGCATGGCCGCCTTGCAACGAACATGCCAACGGTGAAGCTGCATCCTTGTCGTTTCCGGTGACGAACAGTCATCAAGGATTCATGATTGCTGATTGCAAGGCGGGGAGATCCTGTTGACGCACCGGCGACCAGCGTGCGCAGTTTTCGCACATTTGCTCGAATTGTGTGGAGAAAATGCGGGTGTGTTGGATCTCCCGCGCCATTGGCACAGAAAGTGTGTCTGCTGGGCATCGCACCCGCTACCGGACATTTCCCCTGTTGTGATCTCCCGTGATTACGGTAGTCGACTTGAGGGAAAGTGCGGCCTATGATGACACCACAGGGGCCCATTCCCCTCAGAAAGCCATGCACTCATCCAATCTTCAAGAGAGTCCCGCCGTCGCTCCGCTCAATCCGCTCACCGATGCGGGATTGAAAGTCCCGCTGCGCATCGCCGGGCATGATCTGGTGCTGTTCATGGAGGCGCCGCCGCTCATCGATGCGATGGTGCGCGACATCTCGGCGGCGCAGAAACGGGTCTGGCTGGAGACGTACATCTTCATGGATGACGCCGCCGGGCAGGCGGTCGCCGCGGCCCTCATCAGTCGGGCTGCCGCCGGCGTTGATGTACGGGTAATCTACGATGCGGTGGGAAGCTTCTCCACTCCCAGCGGGTTCTTCAAGTTGATGGAAGACTCGGGCGTGAAAGTCTATGCGTTCCGTCCCCTCTCGCAACTCCTGTCGCAATCCATCGTCTTCAGTGCGTTCAATCGCCGCGATCATCGCAAACTGCTGATCATTGACGACGAGATCGGCTACTTCGGCGGCATGAACATCGTCGATCAGCGGGAAATGCAGACCGTCGACGATGTAAAGGCGAAACATCTCCCCACCTCGGCGGGATGGCGCGACCTTCATGTGCGGCTGGTCGGTCCCCAGCAGGAAGAGCTTGCCGCGTCGTTCGACCGGCTCTGGCGGGGCCTGCACCGTCAACGCCGCCAGCCTTCCCCGCCGTGGCCAGTGCAGCGCATGCTGACAACGCCCGAAGAGACGATCTCCTTCTTCGATTCACGCCCCAGCCTGAAGTACCGCCGTCCGCAGCGGGTGTTTGCTCCGCTCCTGCGGCGGGCCAGGCGGCGGATCATCATGTCGATGGCCTATTTCATTCCCGTCGGACAGGTCTTGCGCGAGATCGTGCACGCCCGCCGCCGCGGAGTCGAGGTGGTCGTCATCGTGCCCGGCCAAAGCGATGTGAAACTGGTGCAGTGGGCGAGCCGGCACTTCTACTCGTACCTGTTGAAATTGGGCGTGCAGATCTACGAACGCGAGAACCAGATGCTGCACAGCAAGGTGATGGTCATCGATGACGAGTGGACCATTGCCGGTTCCTGCAATCTCGACCCGCGCAGCCTGCGGCTGAACCTCGAGTTTCTCGCGGTCTTCCGCTCACGCGTGATGGCGGCCGCTGTCGAGGAGATCTGCATGTTCGAAATGCAGAACAGCCGCCGCGTCACCCAGCAGGATTGCGAGCAGAGAACCTGGCGACAGCGGATCCTCGACTACACGTGCTGGTCATTCCGGCACTGGCTGTAATGCCCGCTGCGGTCACCCGGTCCTCACTTTGGTGCGTCGGATGAACTGCGGCCCGCTGTCGATGAGCCGCCGCGCCGCCGCTTGGTCGCCACGGCGGACTCGATCCGGTCGCACATTTCCGCGAGCGCGGTTCCGGGACCAAAGACGAGATCGACCCCCATCTGTTGGAGCGGCTCGCGGTCGGCTTCGGGAACAATCCCCCCGACCACGACCACCACATCCAGGCAGCCCGCCTCGCGGAGCAGTTCGATGAGCCGGGGCATCAACGTCAGATGTGCGCCGGAGAGCAGGCTGACCCCGAGCACGTCGGCATCTTCATCGACGACCGCCTGCACGACGGCTTCCGGCGACTGCCACAGGCCGGTATAGATGACCTCCATCCCCGCATCGCGCAGGGCGCGTCCGACGACCTGCACACCCCGGTCATGCCCGTCGAGGCCGACCTTCGCGAGCACGACGCGAATCGGCGGCGCCACCTTCGTCATCACCAGCCCTCCCCGCCGCGATAGCGGCCGAAGACTTCTTCAAGCACCTGCATCATCTCCCGCACAGTCGCCTCGGCACGTGCGGCGGCAATCAATGCGGGCATCACATTCTCCCCGCGCGCCGCGACCTGGCGGAGGTTTTCCAGCGACCCGGCCAGGCGACTGGAATCGCGTTGCTGTTTGATGCGGGTGAGGTTCGCTTTCTGTTCTGCCTCGATGCGGGCATCGATCCGCAACGTGTCGATCGGCTTTTCTTCCGCTTGAGTGAACGCATTCACGCCGACGATCAGCTTTCGCTTCGCTTCGACGTCCTGCTGCTGCCGATAGGCGGCGTCGGCGATCTCCCGGCGGAAGAAACCGCTGTTGATGGCCGCGATCATGCCCCCCGCAGCGGCGATCCGTTCGAAATAGCGTTCAGCCTCGGCTTCGAGTGCCGCCGTCCAGTTCTCGACGAGATAGCTCCCCCCCAGCGGATCGGCGACGTTTGTCACACCCGTCTCATGAGCGAGCACCTGCTGAGTCCGCAGCGCCAGCGTCGCGGCATGTTCTGAGGGAAGCGCGAGCGTTTCGTCGAGGCTGTTCGTATGCAGCGACTGGCAACCGCCGAGCACTGCTGCGAGTGCCTGATAGGCGACGCGAATCAGATTGACTTCGGGCTGTTGTGCCTGCAGGCTGACTCCCGATGTCTGCGCGTGGAATCGCAGTTTCAGGCTCCGTTCGCTCTTCGCCCCGTAGCGCTCGCGCAGATGGCGGGCCCAGATTCGCCGCGCCGCCCGGAACTTGGCGACTTCTTCAAACAGATCGTTATGCGAGTTGAAGAAGAACGAAAGCCGCGGTGCGAACTCATCAATGTCCAGCCCGCGGGCCAGCGACTGTTCGACATAATGAAAACCGTCGGCCAGTGTGAATGCCAGTTCCTGTGCGGCAGTCGCCCCGGCTTCGCGGATGTGATATCCGGAAATCGAAACGGTGTTCCATTTCGGCACGTGCCGCGTGCAGAACTCGATCGTGTCGATCACGAGTCGCACGCTCGGTTCCGGGGGAAAGACGTATTCGTTCTGCGCGTGATATTCCTTCAGGATGTCGTTCTGCAGGGTTCCCTGGAGCCGATCCCAGGAGACTCCCCGTTCCTCGGCGACCACCAGAAAGAACGCCAGCACGATTGCCGCGGGTGCGTTAATGGTCATCGAGACCGAGACGTTTCCGAGGTCGATCCCCTCGAAAAGCCTCCGCATGTCGTGCACCGTGTCGATTGCCACGCCGAGGCGTCCGACTTCGCCCACCGAGCGGGGGTCATCGCTGTCGAGCCCCATCAGGGTGGGAAGATCGAAGGCGGTGCTCAGGCCGGTCTGTCCCTGCTTGAGCAGGAAGTGAAAGCGTTCGTTTGTTTCCGCGGCGGTCCCGAAGCCGGCAAACTGGCGCATCGTCCACAGCCGACCGCGATACATGTGGGGATGGATTCCCCGCGTATACGGGAACAGTGCCGGGAATTGATCGACGTCCTCCGGCAGATCCTCCGCCGTATAAAGCGGCGCGACTTCGCGGCCGCTTTGCGTGGTGAAGCTGGCCTCCCGCTCCGGAGCCGACTCCAGCAGTCGCTGCCAGATCTCGCGCGGAGTCGCTCCGGAACCGGACGTGTGCGGACTCGATCCTGAGTTGACGACAGTCATGACAGTTCCAGACGTTAACGGAGACGACGGTCGGGTGCGGGCGCGAGCGATTGACCCTCTTCCATCGAAGGCCGGCTCAGCGCAGCTCCCCGACCCGCTCCCAGAGTGGTTCACGTTTCTCAAGAAAGGCGTTGATTCCCTCCTGCGGTTCCGCGGAGAGGTAGCATGCGGCAAACCGGCGGGCCTCACGCCGGAATTTCTTCCGGCTCTCCCGGCGATCGAGCACCCGGATCAGCCGTTTGACGCGACGGATCGCATTCGGCCCGCGGCTGAGGAGCAATGTCACCCGTTCATCGACTGCGTCGCGGAACGAGTCGTCGTCGATGACAGAATCCAGCAGCCCCAGCGCGTAGGCGTCTTCCGCCGCGAAGAGTTCGCCCGAGAAGATGATCCTGCGGGCCACCGCACCTCCGAGGAGCTGTACCGAACGAACGGTTCCTCCCCAGCCCGGGAGCAGTCCGAGCGATACTTCCGGCAGACCGATGCGAGCACTGCGCGCGGCCATCCGCAGGTCGCAGGCGAGTGCCAGTTCACAGCCCCCTCCCGCGCACGCGGCATGAATCGCGGCAATCGTGACTTGCCGCAAGCCTTCGATGCGGTTCATCAGGTCCTGCCCCTCGCGGGCGAAAGTCAGGGCCGTCTTCGAATCGAGGCTCTTGAGTTCCTTCAAATCCGCCCCGGCGAGGAACGACCGTCCCTCGGATTCAAAAACGACGACCCGTGTCGTGCGGTCCTGTTCCAGCTCTTCGAGCACCTCCGCAAGCTGTCCACGCGTCTCCGCGGTGAGGATGTGGATACCCTTCGCATTGCGAAAGCGGACTCTCGCCGTTTCATCCTGCCGCACCAGTTCGACGGTTGTGCTCATGGTGATTCCTTCTGTCGAATGAGTCTCTGGTGTCAGTCCCCTTTGACGAGCCGCCGTGTCGAAAAATTCCTGCGCCGCGTCGGCGTCTCAGTACGTGTAAAATCCTCGCTGTGATTTCCGTCCGAGTCGGCCCGCGTCAACCATGCGGACAAGCAGCGGGCAGGGGCGGAACTTCGGATCGCCCAGTTCGTCGTGCAGCACGCGGAGAATTGACAGGCAGACATCGAGGCCGATGAGGTCGGCGAGCTCCAGCGGCCCCATCGGATGATTGCAGCCCAGCTTCATCAGCGCGTCGATCGTCGCCGCGTCGCCCACCCCCTCCTGCAAGGCGAATACGGCTTCATTGATCAGCGGCATCAACACCCGGTTCACGACAAAGCCGGGGCTGTCCTGGACCACGAGTGCCTGCTTCTGCATTCGCTCGGCCAGTGTGCGGGTCGTGGCAATCGTGTCCTCGGAAGTCTGCAGGCCGCGCACAATCTCCACCGGCGGCATCAGGGGAACCGGATTGAAAAAGTGCATTCCCACCACTTTTTCGGGCCGCCCGGTGAGTGCGGCCAGCCGCGTGATCGAGATGCTCGACGTATTCGAGGCCAGGATCGCCTCCGCCGGGCAGAGGCGGTCCAGATTGCGGAAGACATCGAACTTGATCTGCTCGTTCTCCGAGACCGCTTCGATGACGAACTCTGAGTGCTGCAGCGCGTCCAGCGAATCGTGCCAGGTGATCCGCGTGAGCACTTCGTCGGGGCCGGCAATGCTCAGCTTGCCCCGTTTGATCCCTTTTTCGAGCGAGTTGCGGATCTGGGTCTGTGCCGACTCGCGCTGTGCGGCATTCACCTCGACAGCATCGACCTGGAGTCCATGGAGCGCGGCGACTTCGGCAATTCCCCGGCCCATGGTGCCGGCACCGACAACTCCGATCCGTTCGATCGTCATGATCTGCAGTCTCCCCTGTGAACTGGTTCCATTCCGGGATGAGGATTGGTGTAACACACGCGGCGATGAGACATCCCACCGCCAGTCTCAGCGGCTGCGATCAATGCGTCAACCTGCTTCGTGTTCGACGATCATGGCGACTGCGTTCCCGCCCCCGAGGCAGAGGCTCGCGAGGCCGCGTCGCAGACCGCGGCGTTTGAGGGCCGCCAGCAATGTCACCAGAACCCGCGCGCCGCTCGCTCCGATGGGATGCCCCAGGGCAATCGCACCGCCGTTGACGTTGACCTTATCCCGGTCCAGCCGCAGCTCCTTTTCACAGGCGACCATCTGGGCGGCGAACGCTTCGTTCAGTTCGAAGAGGTCGATGTCTTCCTGGCGGAGTTTTGCCTTTTCCAGAACGCCGCGAATCGCGTCGATCGGCGCGAGGAAGATGTCCCGGGGATCGACACCGCTCGTGTGAGAGGCGACGATCCGTGCTCTCCAGGGAGCAGGCGTGCGGTCGGCGACTTCCCGGCTGGCGACCACCACCGCCGCCGCCCCGTCGCTGAGCATCGAGGCATTGCCGGCAGTGACGCTCCCTTCGGGGCCGAAGGCCGGTTTCAGCTTGGCGAGCGCGGCAAGATCGGTGTCGGGCCGCGGCCCCTCATCCGTGTTGACCTCGATCTCTTCCCGCTTCAGTTTGACCGTCACCGGCACAATCTCGTCCGCGAACTCGTTGGCCTGCATGGCGCGGGCGGCGCGTCGCTGGCTTTCCGCGGCGAACCGGTCCTGATCCTCGCGGGTGACGCCGCACTTCGTGGCCACGTAGTCGGCGTGTTCGCCCATATGACAGTCTTCGAACGCGCACCAGAGGCCATCGATAATCATCGAGTCCTCGAGTTGGGCCGGGCCCATCTTCAACCCGGTCCGCGCGCCGCGGAGCAGGTGAGGAGCGCGGCTCATGCTTTCCATCCCTCCGGCGACGACGATCTTCGCATCGCCGCAACGAATGGCCTGCGAGGCGAGCATCACCGCCTGAAGCCCCGAGCCGCACACCTTGTTGATGGTGAGCGCCGAGACGGTGGAGGGGAGTCCTGCTTTCAGGGCCGCCTGACGTGCGGGCGCCTGTCCCACCCCGGCGGAGAGAATATTCCCCATGATGACGTCATCGACCTCGTCGGGGCGGACGCCGGCGCGTTCGAGACTCGCTCGAATGGCGATGGCGCCCAGTTCGGGCGCCGTCAGGGAGCTGAGTGCTCCCAGAAACTTACCAATTGGCGTTCGCGCTCCCGCGAGCAGATACGCATCTCCCATGCGCGTTCCTCATTGATAGTCGGTATGGATCAGCGATTCCCGGTTTTTCCCAGACTCTGTCTCTATCGGCATTATACGCATTTCTTCGGGGGGAGAATGCATCGAGTCTACGCAGCTTCTGGGGGAGCGACGAATCCCCGGGCGAATTGCGAGCCCCCTTCAGGATGAGGAATGTGCCTCTCGCGTCTGAAATTCAGGGAGTTTCATGGACGCTGGGAAATCTCCCGCTTGCTCTTCGCCTGCCGGTCGGCGAAGATACTTGAGTTTCCGCACTCGAACCGGTTGCGTCTTCTCGCATCCGCAGGCCGCTGCGGGGGGCTTGGCTGAAGGCTCGCTGTATGACAGAACGTCCACGTCGTCGCCCGCCTCCGATTCCATCCTCTCCGGATTCAGCGACGTCCGCGAAGAAGCGAAGAACGGCCAGCCGCGGCATTCAACTCCGCGTTGAGAACCGCCCGCTCCCGGGCGCGACATCGGATCTCGATCGGCTGCGCCAGGAAGCGCGGGCGGGCTTCGCCGGTCTCGGAGTCAGCTTTCTCCTGCACGGGGCGTTTCTGCTGGTTCTGGCGATGCTTGTCTATTCGACCGGGGCAGGGGAGGCCGAGATCAACGGGTTGATTGCCAGCTTTCTCTCCCCCGAACAGGTGGCGCGCGAGAAGGCCGCGCAGGTACGTGCACCCGTGCAGATCGCCTCCGTTCCCAATCTGCCGAACGCAACTCCGAGTCCCGATGCTCCAAAACCGAAGCCGGCTGAAGAAATGCCGGCCCCGGCAAAAGCGGGCGAGACGACGATCGGCAGACCGCCGAAAGTCGAAAAGGCACTCACCGGGCGTGAAGGAACGCGACGGACGGCACTCCTGCAGTTGTTCGGCGGGACGAAGGACACCGAAGGGGCCGTCAATCGCGGATTGAGCTGGCTGGCACGCGTGCAGAACTCCGACGGCCGCTGGGAACTGCATCGCGGCTATGACGATCCCGGACAGACTGGCCTGCGCACCGATACGGGGGCGACCGCGCTCGCGCTCCTCTGTTTTCTCGGTGCGGGCGAAACGCATCTTCAGGGGAAGCATCGCACGGTCGTCAGCAAGGCACTCGACTGGCTCAAGGGCGTTCAGAAACCCAACGGCGACCTGCACGACTCAGAAGAGTTCGGGCGGCAACCCGCGTTCTATGCTCACGGACAGGCGACGATTGCGCTTCTGGAAGCCTACGCGATGACGCGCGACGACTCGCTTCGTGAACCTGCCGAGCGGGCGCTGCAATACATCTACAATTCGCAGAGCGAGCTCGGCGGCTGGCGATATCAGCCCAACTCGGCAGGCGACCTGTCGGTGACGGGCTGGCAAGTCATGGCGATGCAGACGGCACGCATGGCGGGTCTTGAAGTTCCCGAAGCCGTGCTGAACCGGGCCCGGGCGTTTCTCGACACCGTCTCCTCAGAGGATGGTTCCCGCTATCGCTATCAGCCGACCGATCCGCTGACAAACGAAACTGCCGCGATGACTGCGGAAGGTCTCCTCTGCCGCATGTATCTCGGCTGGCCGAAGGATCATCCCGCCTTGCAAAGCGGCGTCGAATACCTGCTCAAGCCACAGCATCTTCCCCGCTGGCGGGAAGGGGAGCGAAACGTCTATCACTGGTATTACGCAACGCAGGTGATGCATCACCTCGAAGGGGATGCATGGAAGATCTGGAACGACGAAATGGCCCAGGTCATTACCTCCAATCAGGTGCGCACCGGCAAGATGAACGGCAGCTGGCATCCGACCCGCCCCCGCGGAGCCTTTCTCGAATACGGCGACCAGGCGGGCCGACTGTATGTCACCTGCATGTGCATTTTGACGCTGGAGACCTATTATCGGCACCTGCCGCTCTACCGGGACGCCGATGCTCTCGACGCCGAAGCCGTTTCCGCCGTCGAGAACTGATGCAACACAGCGGGCCTCCGCGATCCGCCGATCTCGACGCCCGCCATCGCTCATATCTCATCTACTCGACATGAATCGTCAGGTGAGGATGAGATTTCTTGAGGTCATCCAGCGACCTCCCCGCCATTTGTTCCGTGTCGATCTGTACGATCGACAATTGCTTGAGCAGGCCGGATCGTTCCAGATCATCCCATTTGATCGCCGTACCAGTGAGGAACAGCGTCTTGAGATTCGGGCAACTCTTCAGGTAAGGCAATCCGCCCGCTGTCACACGTGTCCAGTCAATCATCAATGTGCGAATTACCTTGTCGCCAGAAAAGTGAGCAAGCATTGCATCAGTCAGCTGCGTCTCACATAGCACCCATTCTACAGCTGCGTCTGTAGTATGCCTGACAATCCATTCAAGTGTCTTGTCATCCAGAGCGGGCCCCCAGATCCACATCGACGTTGCACCGCCCAAAGTCGGAAAGTCTCCATAACCGAGGGCCGCCAGACCCCTTCAGGTCCCGGGGGAAGGATGTAAGCAAATCCCCCTGTCTTTTCGACTGTGCGGACAATCATGTGGTAATTCAGCAATGGAATACCAATGACACACGCGCAGGCGATCATTACCGCCTGCCGGCAGCATCCAGAAAGCCCGGTGTGTCACAGTCGAGCGTTTCATGGCGGTCGCTCTCTCTCGATCCGTACTCGATCCTTCTGAAGTTGGACTGATTCCGTCAAGACCGCCGGCATTCCGGGCCGCTGATCATCGAGCGCGGCAGTCCAGTTGGAATCCGCTCGTATCCGGGACCGAATGTCCGGGGCCTGCTGGCCAAATCCGCTCCGCCGGGAAAAAACAAAGCGGAAGCCACCGTGGCTGGTGACTTCCGCTTTGCAATTCTCTCTTCGATCGGCACCGCCGCGCGCGGTCCACCCTGTTACCGCGTTACTGCGCGGCGATCGTGTCTTCCAGTTCCAGCTTGCCGTCGGTCCAGGCGCGGTACTCGAAAGTGTCGCGGTACTGGTCGAAGCCGGGGTTGACCCCGATCAGGTACGAATCGATTCCGATCGCCTCACCCTGCAGGGCAAACTCAGCAGTCGAGGGGAGTTCGAGTTGCCAGTCCTGCGGGTGGGCCTGGTGCGAATAGGTGCCCAGCTGCCGCAGCGTGAGGAAGGTGGCGATGCGGGCGAAGGAATCCTTGTCGGTTCCCCCCCAGAGCTGATTCCAGCTCTTGGCATCGGTGACTTTCGCATTTGCCCGGCCGCGAGCGCCGATCCAGTTCTTCACGTCGTAGACGTTCTTGAACCCGCGGTAAGCCCGGCCGGTCGTGCTGCTCGTACTGGGCAGGAAGTTCGAGCCGAGCCAGTCGCACTTGTATGCACAGCGGTTGCTGGCGATCTCGACGTTCCCGACGAGGCCGGGGAAGTCGAAGGCTTCCGTGGCCTGGATGGCCGAATGCTTCAACGCCAGCTTGACGTTCGCGGGCTTCTTGGTTTCGGGATTGTTGATGACCCGAATCCCCGAGTTCCCGAAAAAGATGCAGTTCTGGACAATGACTTCCTGTTCGCCATTCCCGACAACTTCAAGTGCGGCACGTCCGCCGACAAAAACCGAGTTGCGGACGACCAGTTGGCCTGGCGCGGCGAAAATCACCCCGGCGAGGCCCTGCCGGTTGGATTCGGAAATCATGCAGTTCAGTACGCGGAGGCTGCCCCCGGTGACGTTGATGCCGCCCCAGGGAATGCTCGTCCGCATGTTCGGCGGATCAAGCTGGAAGTGCAGCCCTTCCAGCGTGATTTTTCCCTTCGTGACATTGATTGCATTGCGGGCGTGGAGATCGCGGTCCGGCTTGAGCTTGATGCCAAGCCGGTTCTCGCCCAGCTCGAAGGTGAACACCGGCTTGTAACCGAAACCCGCCTGGAGCGTGATGTCCTTGTTCAGTTCGAGGTGCTTCAGTACATAAGGCCCGTTGCCGTCGACCCGGATCGTGTCTCCAGGCTGTGCGGCGGCGAGCGCCTCATCCAGTTTCTCGAAACGGGGCTGGCCGTCGCGGTTCGCGAGCACGAACTGCTGCGGCGATTCCCCTTCGAGCAGTCGCGAGATGTCGCTCCCGAGATTCGCACGCCTCAGAAAGAGGACCGCAAAGGACGTCGCTGCGAGCGGTCCGTGCGATTCGACCCACGCCCCGTCGGGGCCCTGGGACTTCAGCAGAGCGGATGCACCCTTCTCGAACCAGTCGGTGTCACCGATTTTTTCCAGCCCGAGCAGAACGCCGACGCGTTCGACCGACCAGAGGAAGTATTTGGCGGATCCCGGACCGATGCTGCGAACGAAGTCTCCCGTGCGCTTGAGTCCCTTGGCGAAGACCGGGTGCTCAATGAGCGATTTTACGGGCGGATCTTCGACCAGCGGTTTCGGTTCGGATTCGGTTTCTTCCGTGGAGGCGGCTGCCGGCGCGGTCGTTGTCGAGGTTCGTGAAGTCGAAGTGGCCGCGGGCTGCGCGGTTTGTCCGATGGGCCCGGTCTTGCCGCTGCGGATCCGGTTCGCCTGCGCGACCGAGAGACAGAAGAGGCCGGCGGTGGTCATGCTGGCACTCGAGCGGCCTTCCTCATCGAGTTTGTAATCCCATCCCCCGTCTTCCTTCTGGTTCTGCACAAACCGGTGGGCGACGCCGCGGAGCGTGTATTCGATATCCACATTGGAGCGCGAGGCGACCCAGAGACCGAGCACGGCGAACTGCGTGCAGCTGTTGTCGCCGACTCCCTCCTTGAGGACGAGCCTGCGCGGATCGCGAAGGACGTCAACATCGACGACGGGGCAGGTGTAGGTCCAGCCACCGCTCTTCAGTTGCCCGGCAATCAGCCTTGCCGCGAGTTCCTTGATCTTGGGGCGGTCGCGCCGGTCTCCCATCCGGGAGAGCAGGACGACGCTCAGCGACAGGTCATAGGTATTGGTCAGCGAAGAGGTGTTCGCCAGGACGTACTGGTAACCCTTGCGGACTGCGGGGTCTGTGTGGGGAACCCCGTTTTCGATGAGGGCAATCGTGCACAGGGCCGTGATGCCGACGTTGTGGCGATCGCTTTCGAAATTATCGTCGTACTCCCAGTGCCCGTTCTCGGTCTGCTGAGACTTGATGAACTCGATGCCTTTGAGGCGGGCTGCTTCGATTTCGGCTTCGGACTGTGCGAAAGCCCCCGAAGCACTGGCGAGCGACACCAGGGCAGCGAGAACGATGCGAGCGACTGAGCGGGGTGACATAGAACTCCTCCGGGGCGATAATTCATCCCGAATCGACGAGAACTGAACAGAAGTTGAGAATGTGTCGAAATGACTTCACTGCGGATTACTCTCCCACGTATCATCAGGGTTGTCAACTGCCGATAAATGAATCTCCTGCGGGGAGAGTCAAGGGCCGGGCTGTTCCCCTCGGGATCGACTCGGGGCATCCCTCATCGCAAGCGAATCCCATTGAATTGTGAGTCACCCGTCTTCTGCCTGCCACTGGCCGAGCTTCGTTGATGTCTGAGCCAATCGCATATCTGAATGGTCAATACGTCCCGGCTGTTGAGGCGCGGCTGCCCGTCTCCGACCTCGGGCTGCAGGGCGTTTCAGTAACAGAGACCGTGCGGACATTCCGGCATCGCTGCTTTCGCGTCGGGCAGCACGTGTCGCGCCTGTTCCGCTCGCTGCGGTACGTGGGGTTCGATACGGTCCTCACCGAGGAGCAGGTGGTCGAAATCTTCGAAGAAGTCGTGCGCCGCAATGCCCCGCTCCTGACGGAGGGGGATGATCTGGGGGTAACGGCATTCGTGACCGGCGGCCTGAACCGCTCGCAGCATCGCAGCCCCGGGGCCGAGAGCAGTCGCCAACCGACTTTCTGCGTCCACAGCTATCCCCTCGCGTGGGATCTCTGGGCGGAGAAATACGACTCGGGGCAGCACCTGGTGATCCCCTCGATTCGGCACCTTCCCGTCGATTGTCTCGATCCCAAGGTCAAGCATCGCAGCCGCCTGCACTGGTATCTCGCGGACCTGGAGGCGAGCCGCGTCGATCCGCGAGCGAGTGCCCTGCTGCTGGATCATTCCGGGAATGTTACTGAGACGGCGACGGGGAATGTGTTTGTCGTCGAGCGGGGAGCAATCTTTACACCTCCTTCGAGCCGGGTTCTGGAAGGAGTCAGCAGAGACGTGGTCGCGGAACTCGCGCGCACGCTGGGGATTCCCTGCGAGGAGCGGGACTGTCAGCCCTATCACCTGCTGAGCGCGGACGAAGTCTGGACCGCATCGACTCCGTACTGTCTGCTTCCGGTGACGCGGATCAACCAACAGCCGATCGGCACCGGAGAGGCTGGCCCCCTCTATAAATGCATGATGGCCGCGTGGAACGAACTCGTGGGGCTCGACATCGTCGAGCAGGCCCGGCAGAAGTGAATGTGTGAGATGTGGAAAAAAAACGCCACCGCCCGGAGAGATTTCCAGGAGGTGGCGTGAACGAAGCGGGCCGATATCCGGCGGACGATTACCGGGTTGAAGCGCGGGTGTCGCCACCGGCCGGAGGCTCGCCGTTGATCCACGGGCCGGCGAGGCTCATGTAGGCGGGCTCCTCCAGTTCGCTGCCGTGGTTGCCGGCCTTCCAGCCGGGAATGTGGTTCGGCTTGGCGCGTTGCTTCGACATCTCTTCCCAGCGTTTCGCCCAGGAGGAATCGGCGTCCTTCACCTGCTTGTTCTCGGCGTCGAAGAAGAAGGCCCTGCCTTCGCGATAGCTGCGGGCGCCCAGATTGACGAGGACGATCGCCGCCGCCCCGAGATCGGGCGGGTTGTTGCAATCCTGCTGCTTGCCCGAGCGGATGGCGTCGAGCCAGTTCTGGAAGTGGGCCTTCGTCGTGTCTTTCACGCCGCCCACTTCGATCCGCTTCCGTTCGAGCTTGCTGTCCTTCGTGACCTGCGGGCGTTCGGGAATGAACTCGAAGCCGGTGAAGTTCTCCCCGTTGCCGAACTCGAACGAGCCGAAGTGGCCGCGAATGAGTTGCTTGATCCGCGTTTCTTCCGAGCACATCGTCGCGGTGACGAGGGCCTGGACTCCTTCGGAGAAGTCGGCCACGACGGTGGCGACATCCGGGACGTCACGGCCGTCATACTCGAGAAAGATTCCGCCGGCGCCGACGACGCGGGCGGGGAACCGCAGTCCGGTCGCCTTGAGCATCGAGGTCGTCCGGTGGACAAAGAGGTCGGTATACATTCCCGAGCCGAAGTCCCAGAATCGCCGCCACTGGGCGAAGACGGCCCGATCGAAGGGACGATCGGGGGCCAGTCCCTCTTCGACTCCCAGCCACTTCTTCCAGTTGATCGTCTTGGGGCTCATCTCCTTGGTCAAAGCGTAATAACGCCACTGGCCCATCGAGGAGTTGCGGAAGTACTCGGTCTGGAACTGGAGGACCTTTCCGAGCATGCCTTCCTGCAGCAACTCCCGGCACTTGTCCCAGACGGGCAGGCTGGTGGACTGCACGCCGACCTGCATGATCACCCCGGTCTTCTTCCAGGCGTCGACGACGTCGAGCGCTTCCTGGACGGAGTGCGTCATCGGCTTTTCGCAGTAGACGTGCTTGCCGGCGTTCATGGCGTCGATCGTCTGCTTCGCATGCCAGTGATCGGGCGTGCCGATACAGACGGCGTCGACATGGGGCAGCATGTCGCGGTAGTCGTCGTACTTCTTCGGCTTGTGACCGGTTTCCTTCTCGATGTAGTCGGCAGCGCGGTCCGCGTGGACCGTGTAAACGTCGTTCACGCCGACGAGCTCGATGTTTGCCCCTTCCTTCTTCAGGGCGGCGAGCGACTTGACGTGAGCGCCGAATCCGCGGCCGCCCGGGCCGATGAATCCGATGCGGATCTTCTCGTTACTCTGGAAGGCGCGGGCCGGTGCCGGTGCGGAGACGAGGCTCGCGGCGGCACTGGCGGCGACCGCCGCGGTCCCGGAAGTCTTCAGGAAATCCCGACGATGCAGTTGAGCGGAATCCATGAATCAATCTCTCCGTATCGAGTGCTGACGGAAAAGAACGCGCAAACCGCGGCCCGGTCAGAGCGCTGGTTTCGAGCGGGGAACAGACGCCAGTCCGACGACTCAGACTACCTCCAACTCAATCACAATCTGTCCCGGAAGGACAACGCCACGGATCGAGCATACACGATGAATCAGGGGCGTGCCAGAAACCCGTTCCGGGTGAAACGGAAAAATCACTTCCCCCGCAGGCCGATTTTCTCTGGGAAGTGTGACCGCTTCTGGATCAGAATCTGTGAAGTGCATCTCCCCGGCTGCCGATCGCATTCGGGGTTCCCGTATTCCAGAGGGCCCGGCCGCCGCCCCTGAGCGGTGATGACGCAGGAGACATCCAGCAATGAAAATCACCAAAGTCAACGTGATTCCGCTGACCGGAGGAACCGTCGACGGCGGCTGGCCGCAGGGGCACGCGCCCCAGGAGAACCTGCACACCCTGCTTTCGGTCCAGACGGATGAAGGCATCACCGGAGTCGGCAGCTGCTTTACTTCGGGCAAGCTGATCGACGGGGCGATGCAGCTGCTCTGGCCGCTCCTCGAAGGGGAATCCGCCGTCGAGCCGGAGCGGGTCAGCGAGAAGCTGCGGCAGTCGACGTTCTGGCAAGGGCGCGGCGGCGCGGTCGAGCACGCGATCAGCGGGCTTGATATTGCCCTGTGGGACATCATGGGCAAAGCGTGCGGACAACCGGTCTCCCGACTGCTGGGAGGAAACTACCGCCAGCGGATCAAACCGTATGGGTCGATTCTCTTCGACGAGCCGGACCGGCTGCGACAAACACTCGAACAGACCGTGGCCCGCGGCTTCAAGGCAATCAAGCTGGGCTGGCGACCGTTCGGCCGTCGCGACCGCCGGTTCGACGAACTGCTGGTGCGCACCGCGCGCGAAACCGTCGGCGACGATGTCGAGCTGATGGTCGATGCCGGTGGGAGCGAACAGTTCTGGCCGCACGGCGTCAACTGGGCGCGGAATACCGCGGCAATGCTCGCCGATTACGATATTGTGTGGTTCGAGGAGCCGCTTCCGCCGGACGATCTGGAAGGCTATGCCGAGTTGACGCGTGTCTCTCCTGTTCCGATCGCCGGGGGAGAAGTGCTGACCCGCCGGCAATCCTTCCAGCCGTGGCTGGAGCGGCGGGCGGTGGACATCATTCAACCCGACGTGACCAAGAACGGAGGACTGAGCGAATCGCGGAAGATTGCGTGGATGGCGTTCGACCATAACGTACAGATGGTTCCGCACGGCTGGAACACAGCGGTCGGGCTGGCGGCGGACTTACAATTATCGGCGGCGATGCCGGTGGCCCGTTATGTTGAATATTTGACCCCGTGCGCCTATATAGAAGACATTGTGGCCGAACCCTTTGTGGTCGACGCGGACGGCTGTCTGGAGATTCCGCAGCGGCCCGGACTGGGAATCGAGCTCGATCCCGAAAAGCTTGCCCGCTATTCCGCCCGGCTGTAGAGCCGCGGTCCGGCAGGTGACCTGCGACCGGGATCAGCGTTCCCCTCGATCAGCGCGACCCGCCACGCAACGCCCTCGTTCGACACGCGATCTTTCAGAATCACCATCATGCGTATCCTCCACGGGTTTGATGCCCCTGACGCCTACCGCGGCGGCTACGTGTCGATCGGCAACTTCGACGGGGTACACCGCGGGCATCAGAGCATGGTGAAACTGTTGACGGACCGTGCCCATGCCGAGAATGTGCCGGCGGTCGTCTTCACGTTCGATCCCCATCCGATCAGCATCCTGCGGCCCGAAGCCGCGCCCCCACCGCTGACGACGACGGCCCAGAAGGCCGAGATCATGGAGTCCCTGGGGGTCGACGTGATGATCGCCTATCCCACCGATCAGGCGCTGCTCGATCTCACGCCGGACGAGTTCTTCACGAGGATCATTCTCGGCGAAATTGGAGCCCGGGGGCTGGTGGAAGGGCCGAACTTCTTCTACGGCCGCCAGCGCGCCGGCAATGTGGTGACACTGAAGCGCAGTTGTGATGCGGCGGGACTGTCGCTCGACGTGGTTTCCCCCGTGCGGGTCGGTGAGCGGCTGGTTTCGTCCTCATCGATTCGCGAGCGAATTGCCGCGGGGGATGTGGCCGCCGCCAGCGAGATGCTCGGCCGCCACTATCGCGTTCGGGGCGTAGTCAGCGAGGGAGCCCGGCGCGGGCGGACGATCGGTTTCCCGACGGCGAACCTCGCGCAGGTGGCGACACTGCTCCCGGCGGATGGAGTCTATGCCGGGATCGCTTCCGTCGGCGGGAATCGTTATGCTGCCGCCTTGAACCTGGGGCCGAACCCGACCTTTGACGAGGCGCAGCGGAAACTCGAAGCGCACCTGCTTGACTTCAGCGGCGATCTGTACGGGCAGACGCTCGACCTCGAGTTCATTGCGCGGATTCGCGACACGATCCGCTTTGAAAATCTGGAAGATCTGATTTCCCAGTTGAACCTCGACGTCGCCGCGACACGAGAACTGGCGAAGCCTGAATTGCACGGCTAGGATATTGAGATGCACATCGACTGGGAGCCATTTCGACAGATCATCGCAACGAACCAGCGGTTCGTGCTCACCAGTCACGTGCGCCCCGATGCCGACGCACTCGGTTCGGAACTGGGGCTGGCCGGTCTGCTCCGCCATCTGGGCAAGGATGTGCGGATCGTCAATGTCTCCCCGACTCCGCGGCGGCTGCAGTTTCTCGATCCCGAATCGACCATTCTCCAACTCGGCGTCACGATAACGGACGAGCAGGTGCTCGATACCGATGTCCACGTGATTGTCGACACGAGTGCCTGGGTGCAACTCTCCGATCTGGGGCGCGTCTGGAGACAGTCGCAGGCGACCAAGGTGGTGATCGACCATCATGTGAGCTCCGACGATCTCGGCGCGATCGAGTTCAAGGATACGCAGGCGGAGGCGACGGGGGCGCTGATCTTCCGCATGGCCCGCGCACTCGATTTACCCGTCGATGAGCAGATCGCCTCGCCGCTGTACTGCGCGATCGCGACCGATACAGGATGGTTCCGCTTTTCCTCGACGACGAGCGAGACGATGCGGATCATCGCTGACCTGATCGACGCGGGGGCCAAACCGCATTGGCTCTACGAGCAGTTGTACGAACAATACACCCTCGCCCGGGTGAAATTGATGGGGCGAGTTCTCAGCCGGGTGAAGCTCGATTGTGATGGAAAACTGGCATACACTCATGTACGATGGGACGATTATGCGGAAACGCAGTCGGATCCGAGCGATACCGAGGACCTGGTGAACGAGTGCCTCGGAATCGGCGGAACCCAATGTGCGTTCATCCTGATCGAGCAGAGTAATCGGATGATCAAGGTGAGCTTCCGCAGCCGTACGGATCTGGATGTTGCCAAAGTCGCGGAGCAGTTCCGCGGCGGAGGCCATAAACAAGCCGCCGGAGCCATCCTGCCCGGACCCCTTGCAGATGCTCAGGCAAAAGTGCTGACCGCGCTGAGAACCGCGCTGAATGGGTGAACTTTTCCGCGGGACCGTCGCGACTTGCGACGGCCGGTGAATCTCGCCCCCTGACGGTTCCGTTTCTCAGTCGGCCTCACTCCCCTTGCGGCCGGTCATTCCCTCCCGCCATCCTGCAGCACGATCCCGTGCTGTTGTCGTCATACCGGAGGATCTCGTATGGAACCTACCCCCCAGCCTCCCGCTCAGGCTCAGCCGGACTGTGCCGCGGCAGAAGCGGAGGCACCACGTCGGAATTTCCTCGTCAAGTTTGCGGCGGTCGTCATCGGCGGGATTGTGACACTTGTTCCCTTCCTGTCCGGTCTGTTGTTTTTCCTCGATCCACTGCGCCGCAAGGGAGCGGTTGCCGGTAGTTCCGGAGGGGGAGGAGACCTCGACGGTTTCATCAAGGTCGGGAACGTCGATTCTCTTCCCGAGAATCAGACCCCGGTGATGTTCCGTGTAATTGCCGACCGCACCGACGCCTGGAACCTCTTCCCGAAGGAACCGATCGGAGCGGTCCACGTCCGCAAGACGGAGACCGGGCAGGTCGTGGCGTTCAACGTGCTTTGTCCGCACCTCGGCTGTCCCGTGGATTTCCGCCCGTCGCAGGGGGACTTCTACTGTCCTTGTCACAACAGCAACTTCTCCCTCGACGGAGAGGCGAAGAACGCCATCCCGCCGCGCGGGCTCGATACGCTTGACGTGCACCCGGGAAAACTTGCCGAAGGCGAGATCTGGGTGAAGTTTCAGAACTTCAAGACCGGCGAACACACGAAGATCCCCCGCGCATGAACGCTCTTCTCACCTGGCTCGACCACCGGACGGGCTGCAAGGCCCTGTTGCACGAAGCACTCTACGAACGAGTTCCCGGCGGTGCCCGCTGGCGGTACGTCTGGGGAAGCACCCTCGTCTTCACCTTTGTGGTGCAGATGATCACCGGCTTCTTCCTCTGGACCGCTTACAGCCCCAGCGCCCAGACCGCCTGGGAAAGTGTTTACTACATCCAGTACCAGATGCAGTTCGGCTGGCTGGTCCGCGGCATCCACCACTTCACCGCACAGGCAATGGTCGTGCTGCTTGCGCTGCACCTCATGCAGGTGGTCATTGACGGTGCCTATCGCGCTCCCCGCGAGGTGAACTTCTGGCTGGGACTGGTCCTGATGCTGATTGTGCTGGGACTGTCGCTCACCGGCTATCTGCTCCCGTGGGATCAGAAGGGATATTGGGCCACTCAGGTGGCGACCAATATCATGGGGATCTCGCCGGTTGTGGGCAGCGAAGTCCAGAAGCTCGCTGTCGGTGGAACCGGGTACGGTCATCACACGCTGACCCGCTTTTTCGCCCTGCACGCGGGCTTGCTGCCCGCACTGCTGATCGGCTTCCTCGTGCTGCACATCTACGTCTTCCGTCGGCACGGAATCACGGTGCGGAATCCGAATCGGGCACCGGCGACCACGTTCTGGCCGGACCAGGTGCTTCGCGACGCGGTGGCGTGCCTCGCGGTGCTCGCGACGGTTCTCGTGCTCGTCTGGTGGAAGGGGGCCGAACTTGGTGCTCCTGCCGATCCGTCGGAACCGTATTCGGCGGCCCGGCCGGAATGGTATTTCCTCTTCCTGTTCGAACTCCTGAAGCACTTCACGGGCTCGACGGAAGTCATCGGTGCGATCGTCATCCCCGGGTTTGTGATGTTCGTGCTGGTGATGATGCCGCTCACGGCGAAGATCCGCGGTGGGCACACGGCGAATGTTGGCTTCATGTTCGTGCTGCTGGCGGGGGTGCTGTTCCTCACGCTCCTCGCTCTCAAGAAAGATCGCGAGGACGAGAAGTATCAACTGGCCGTTGCCGAAGCCCATCGGAATGGCGAACGGGCGGTCGAACTGGCTAACTCCTCGCTGGGCATCGGTCCGGGGGGCGCGGTCGAGCGTCTGCGGAACGATCCCTTCACGCAGGGGCCGAAGATGTTCGCCCGCGATTGTGCCGTGTGTCATCGCTACAACGGCAACGATGGCGCCGGCAATCTCGTGATGGAGAAGCAGGGCGAGAAGGAAGTTCCCGCCGTGCCGAGCGCGGCTGACCTCGGCAAGTTCGGCACCCGCGACTGGGTGCGTGCGGTATTGACTGATTATCAACGCGTCTTCGAGCATACGAAGAACGTTGACGGCGAACCGTTCACCGAAGGAACGATGGCGAACTGGGTCTCCGAGAACGTTCCGAACATGAAGGTCGAAGAGATCGATGCTGTTGTCGAGTTTCTCGTCGCGCAGTCGGGGCGGACGGACATTTCGCCGCCGCTCAATCCCGAGCTCGTCGCAGCGGGGAAGGATTTCTTCGAGCTCGGCAGCGATGATGTCGCCGAGTCCTGCGTGAGCTGTCACGCCATGAAGGCGGTCGGCGATGAAGAGGCGCTCGTCGGCGGAGGCAGTGCTCCCGATCTCACCGGCTACATGTCGGAGGCCTGGCTGAAGAGCTTCCTGAAGAATCCGGGAGCGAAGGAGCACTACGGCAAAGCGAATGCGATGCCGGGCTTCAAGGAACGCTATACCGAGCGGGAGCTGCAGTTGCTCGTCGACTGGATGCAGGGGCGTTATGAGCCCTCTCACATCGATCCGCCATGGCTGGCGAAGTGGGAGAAGGGGACTGAGCCCGCAGCATCCACCCCGGCGGCTGCGACAGAATCCGCACCTGCTGAAGAAGCGGACAAGGAAGAGTAACACGCGAGATCAGGCAATTGCCGCCGAGCCGCGTTTCCGTTTTGGAGACGCGGCTCTTTTCATGCGCGGCTGACTTTGGTCTGACTCGGAATTTGCTTCGTCAAGTCGTGCCTTCAGTGCGGCACGGCTGAATTGTCGGCCAGCCGCCGCAGGTCGGGTTCGAGTCTTCGCATCGCCTCTTCATAAGAGACGAGCGGTTCGTAGCCGAAATCGCGACGCGCCTTGCTCACGTCGTAGTAATGGGAGCTGGCCAGTTGCGAGGCGAGAAACCGCGTCATCGGCGGCTCGCCAGGCAGCCGCAACAGTGTGTAGAGACCTTCCAGGCAGGCTCCGACACCATACGCGGCCCGATAGGAGATCGATCGGCGAACCGGTGGCAGCCCCGCCCGCGCGAGCAGCTCATTCACCCAATCCCACAGATTTACCGGTTCGGGTTCATTGATGAAGTATGCCTGCCCGGCGACGGGAGAATCCAGTGACAGCCGGTCGGCGGCCTGCAGGTGAGCCGCGGCCCCGTTTTCGACATACGTCATCGAGATCAGGTTGTCCCCCCGCCCGACGCGCATCAGTCGTCCTGCACGGGCCCGTGCGATCAATCGCGGAATGAGATGGTTGTCGCGCGGTCCCCAGATCAGGTGTGGCCGCAGCGCCACCGTCGCCAGACCATTCCGCCCGTTGCTCTTCAGCACCGCCTGCTCGGCGAGAACCTTGCTCCGCGGATAGTGACAGAGGAACTTCGTTGCATAAGGACGGCTCTCGTCCGCGTTCTCATGCGATGTTCCGTCGTACACGACACTCGGCGTGCTCGTGTAGATCAACTTCGGAACAGAGTGCGCCAGGCAGCCGTCAATGACGTTCTGCGTCCCCTGGGTGTTGATGCTGTGATACTGTTTCCACGGCCCCCAGATGCCCGGAACGGCGGCGGTGTGGAAGACCGCATCCCGACCCGCGCACGCTGCGGCCACGGTCGCGGCATCGCGGAGGTCGCCGCGAATGCATTCGACGCCAAGCTCATCGAGTCGCGGATAATGGCCGCGGCAGAGGACGCGGACTTCATCGCCGCGCGCCCGCAGTTGCTCGACGACATAGAGTCCCAGGAATCCGCCGCCGCCAGTGACGAGTGCCTTCATCGCAGTTGCTTTGCCGCCCAGGGAGCGAGTTTCTCGCGAAAGATTTTCACATTGTGCCGGATGTCCACCGGCAATGACGGATGAAACAACACCGTCCGGATGTGCTGCGTCAGCGGATTCGCTTCGGCAAGCGCGAGCAGTTCGCTTTCGAAGCGAGCCCGGTCTGCCGCGGACCTGGGAAACTCGCCCGCTTCCGGCTCGATGATGATCACCGGCCGCTGCACGGGTCTCTCGCCGACGCCAACCAGGGCCGACCGAAACACGCGCGGGTGCTCGTTAAAGATGGCCTCGCAGGGAATGGTGAAATGCCGGCCGTATTCGGACTCGACGAGATGCGCCTTGCGGCCGCAGAACCAGAGGTTTCCTTCCTCATCGAGATAGCCGACGTCTCCCATTCGGTGCCAGAAGCCATCACCATCGGGAATCTTCGCCAGCCGGGTCGCTTCAGGCCGCCGGTAATATTCGCGCGTGACCGATGGTCCCTGGACGATGATCTCGCCGATTTCATTCGCGGGGAGCATCCGTGCGTCGTCGATCGAGGGAATCGGACCTTCGGTGATCTCGATGATCCGGACGCTCACGTGTGGAAATGTCCGGCCGACGCACGTTCCCGCTCCCTTGCGAGTTTTCGCGGCGGTCGTCGAGAGAACCTGTTTCCCGCCGATCGAGCAGATGGGCAATGCCTCGGTCGCACCGTAGGGGGTGTAAATGTCCGCGTCCGCGCCGGCGAGCGCCCTTTGCATGCGTTCGAGGACATGGATCGGCACCGGTGCTCCCGCCGAGAGGACTCGCTTCAGTGTCGGGAAGCGAAGTCCGCGACGTTCGGCATCGCGTCCGACCCGATTCCAGATCGCGGGAGATCCAAAGGCCTGGGTGACCCCGTGGTTCTCGATTGCCTCCTGGATCTTGACCGGATCGACCTCGGCGGGCCGGGTCGGGTCCATGTCGGGAATGACGGTTGTGACCCCCATCGCCGAGTTGAACAGCGCAAACAGCGGGAATCCGGGCAGATCGATCTCGCCCGGCTGGATGTTGTAAAACTCGCGCAGCAGTTCGACCTGGGCCGCGAACATTCCATGTTCGTAGAGCACCCCCTTCGGGGGCCCCGTGCTGCCGCTGGTGAAAATGATCGCCGCCGGGTCACGACTTTCGGTTCGGGCGATCTCGATCGGCTCCCACGCTGGCCCCAGCAGTTGCGCGTAGGAGACAGTCCCCCAGCGGGCGCGTCCGCCGACGGTGACGTTCAGCTTCGCGCTGCGGAAGCGGCGTGCGTAAAGGCGGCGGATTGCCTGCACCACGGGAATCGCAATGAATCCGTGCGGCTCGACTTCGTCGAGGCAGCGGAAGATGCCGGTCCTCCCCATTCCGGGATCGATCAGGACGGCGACTGCGCCGGCCTTGAAAATCGCGAACGTCAGCGCGATGAACTCGAGGCTGGGCCGCACCATCAGCACCAGCCGCATCTCGCGTTCGACGCCCAGCTGCCGCAGTCCCCGCGCCAGTCGATCGCTCTCCTGGTCAAGCTGGGCAAAGGTGAGGTGCGAATACGTCACGCGGCCCGCGGCGTCGCGGCCAGCCGGAAAGACGACGGCCCGCTGATACGGAGTACGCTGCGCCGATTCACTCAGCGTGCGGGCGATATTCACGAGCGGAGCAGGGGAGGTGAGAACGGACGTCACAAGCAGCTCAGATGGTCAGCGGTTGGATGAGGAATCCATCGTTCAGGACGGAGAGTTCAGACGGCAGTGCGGACAAGGATTTCCCCTTTGCCGTACTCGAGAAAATCGCCGTTATAACGGCGATAGGACGCGTTGAGCCATTCATCGGGAATCGCGAAGCCCGATCTCTGCAGGTGGAGCAGGTAGACGCGCAGAAACGTGGGATCACACGCGCCGGCGGCCTTAAAGGTCGGCAGCATCGGAGGCGCGTCCGGGTGGAAGAAGACGATCGTGCCGCGCCGCATCCCCGCTCCAGGGCGAATGCCGGCTGCTCCCCCCAACAAGATGGTCCCGGCAATCATGCCGAATCCGGGAGCATCCCCTGTCCTGCCGGCGACGGTGATCAGACCGCGGCGCATCGTGTGCCCGATCTCGTTACCGGCGTCACCGTCGATCAGGATTTCGCCGCCGGTCATCCCGCGGCGTGCTCCGCGATAAGCTGCGCCGACCAGGTGTCCGGCATTGCCATGGACGTGAATCCGACCGCCGTGCATCTCGGCTCCGACCCAATCGGCGGCATTCCCTTCGACGATAATCTCGCCTCCGCGCATCTCGGCACCGAGATGCATCCCGGCATTGCCGCGGACCAGAATCTTCCCTTGCTGCAGGTTGGCCCCGATCAGCTTGACCTTGGCACACTCTCCTTCCCAGATCATTTCGTTGTCGTCGGCGGCGGACCCGGAGACATCGAAGAACTCTGCCAGGGGAAGCTGCTTGTTGCCGTACTGGATCGGCGTGGCCCGGATCACATCGAGCGATTGCGCGCGCACCGTCTCCAGCCGCACTCCGTCCACTTCGAGCGGGATGGCCGTCGGGTTCCGGAGCGAAAGGACAAGCGGCATGAGCGTGTTCTGCGGGGCGAGGAGGCGGCAGAGCGATGGACAACGGAAGTCACGTGCGGACCTGAGCGGTAACGCGCGATGGCCGCTCGAGCCGGGTGACCTGTCGATCCTGGTGACATAGTGTGCCACCGATCTGCCGCCGGGGTCAACTCCGCGGAAGTGCGGCCGGCGGGGAATTCCGCGGTTCAGGCGGCGGGGCGGGTATAGTAGATCAGGCTGTCGAGAAAGTTGCGGGCGGCGATGTAGTCGTTCGCGGGGATGCCGCGGATGTTCTGCTTGAGCGCCGTCTGCATGTTCCGGGCGACCTGCTGGAGTTCGCCTTCGGTGCTGGCGCTGCCGCCGGTTCGCGCTTCCAGTTGCAACAGCTGCTCAATCCGCTGCCGATATTCCGAATACTCGGGAGCCTGGAGGGCTGTCGGCCAGTTCACCGCGCCTGTTGCGAAATCGACCTGACTGGTAGTCAGTGGCTGCGGGGCTTCGGACTCGCGATTGGCCATGTAGTTCTGATACTTCTGGCGACTCCGCTCGCGCTCTTCGGCTGCGTATGCCTGATAGGCGCGTTTCCGCTGCAGGTAAGCCTGTTGCCACGCCACCTGATTCTCGATATATCGGCTGCGGGCGATCTCGTTGTTAATCCGCGCCGACGACAGGTTTTTTTCGGCCTGTCCCTGCGCCCGGACCAGGTCGGCCATCCCGCGAGCGTACGATTCGGCCGGCGTGTGACCGTAAGAGACTCCCGGAGGAAAATAAGGGCCCGGATACGGCGCGAAGTAAGGAGTATAGATGCCGTACGGATACAGCATCTGATACCAGTTGGGGTTCACGAACTGGGCATCGCTGTGGCCGGGGTACAGGAACAGCAAGGCCAGCGCGAGAGGGATGACGAGCTTTCGCATCACAATCTCCAGATCACCAGATCAGGTGTCGAGGCGTCCGCGTTGTCTGACAGCTTACCCTACTGAATCGTGAGGTAGTGGCGCAGATATCCATGACACGGTGAAACTTCGGTTGCGATTCCTGCAGCCACTCCCGACCGGAGGGGCGCGAGTCACATCAGAATCAAACCTGTCACTTCCGCACAGAACTCTTCCGCAACTCTTCCGCGTAGAACCCGTCGTGCACGAGCCAGTGTCCGCTCTCCGAGAGGTGCCTGCCCGACAGGCTCCCCCGTTTACGTGCGACTTTTCCAGGCAGGGGCGGTATCGTAGAATTCCGCCGTCCTGGCATCGGCGGCGCACTTGTCACCGGGATTGGCTGTACAATCTCCTTTGTATTTGTATCCCCGTAGCGGCGTGCCTTCAAGACCGGCGCTCGTGGGAGGTGTGGAATGAAGTTCCGGTAATCCTGTGTTTTCCGGAGGGCATCGATGCGACCACTCAGCTTGCTTTTCGTTACGTTGTGGGCGTCACTTTTGGGCACGCTGACGTGCGCCGCCCAGGAAACGGAAGATGCGACAAAGCTGCTCAAGACATGGGTGCGACAACTCCAGGAAGGTTCCCCCGAAGCTCGCGTGGACGCGGCCCAACGCCTCGGAACACTCGGAGCGGAAGCTGAAGAGGCAGTGCCCGTGCTGGCCGACGTCCTGCAGCGGAGTGATGACCTGGCCCTTCGTCATGAGATCGAACTCACCCTGTTGCGGCTCGGGCCTTATGCCCGCCAGGCCGTCCCGGCCCTGATCGCCGCACTGGAAGATGAATCCGACATCATTCGACATGGAGCGATCGATGCTCTGGGAGAGATCGGCAGCGAAGCGAAGGCCGCGATTCCCGCGCTGAAACGCTTCCTGAAGAGCGATGATCTCCTGATCTCCGTTGCCGCCGCAGGCGCCCTGACGCAGATCGCCGGGAAATCCGAGGAACTGCAGAAGGAAGTGTTGCCGGTCTTGACGAGGGGGCTGGAATGCAATCAGGCGAATATCCGCCGTGATGCGGCCCTCGGATTGGTCGCCATGGGCGGCCCCGCGGTGCCCGTGCTGACTTCGTCGCTGCGAACGGAAGATCCCGAGATCTCGATCACCGCCTGTGAAGTGATCGCCCAGATTGGAGCCGCGGCGGATGAGGCCATCCCACAACTCATACAACGCGTTCGCAACGGCAGTACCCCCGCGTTGCGGGCCTGCGCCGCCAATGCCCTTGCCTCTCTGGGGGCCGATTCCCCCGATGTCATCTCCGCGTTACAGGACGCGTTGAAACAGCAGGATCTTCAGGTGCGGGTGCATGCGGCACTCGCCCTGGGGCGTTTGGGAAAGAAGGCCGCGACAGCGGTTCCGCAGCTTGTGCAGGCACTTCAGGATCGCGAACCCGCCTTGCGGATCGCCGTGGCCCAGGCACTGGGAGCGATCGGCCCCGCGGCGAAGGAAGCAATTCCGGCTCTGGTGAAAGCGCTCGAAGATGAATCGGGCGCGATGACACTGCACGCCGTCGAAGCACTCGGACAAATGGGGGCGGCAGCCGTCCCGTCCCTGATCTCCGTTCTCGAGAAAAACGAGAGCTTACGACCACTGGTCGTTCTCGTCCTGGGGGACATGGGGGCCGAAGCACGCGAGGCGGTGCCGAGCCTGGTGCGACTGCTGGACAGTCGCGATCCGGAAACAACAGGCGAAGTCCTCATTACCCTGGCGCACATCGGACCTGCCGCGAAGGAAGCCGCGCCGGCGCTGATGCAGATCCTCAAGAACCCGGACGACCCGCGGCGAGTCGGAGCAGCCTATGCGCTGACCCGGATCGGCGCGGAAGAAGCGCTGCCCATTCTGGCGGCGATGGCTGCGGAATCGGAAAAGGATGAAAGAGTGCGCCTGACGAGCGCCTGGGCACTCGTGCAGTTTGACCCGACGAACAAGGAATACGTGAAACTCGCCTTGCCGCGGCTGATTCACGGACTGGCGCGCGAGAACCCGCTTGCCCGAAAGGAAGTGGCGGACGCCCTGGCGCAGATCGGGGAGTCGGCGGCGGTGGCTGTTCCGGAGCTGGCTCGAACTCTCGAAGATCCGGTCCCTGACGTTCGCAATGCGGCCCTGCGGGCACTTGCGGCGATCGGCGAGAAAAGCGCCCCCGCCATTCCGCAGATCATCGCGCGGCTGCAGGATGAAAACGACGAGGTACGCGTCACGGCTGCCTATGCCTTGGGAAGCCTCGGATCGGTTGCGGAGAAAGCGACTCCCGCCTTGAAGCAACTGCTCCAGCGCGGCTCGCCGTACTCGCGGACCGTTGCCGCGTGGGCACTCGTGCAGATCGCCCCGGATGCCGAGGTACGCGAACAGGCAGTACCGTTGATGATTGGTGCGCTACAGCATCCGAATCCGGTTGTCCGCCGTGAAGCCATTGCGACGCTGGGAGCGATCGGAGCCGGGTCCCGCCAGGCACTCGACGCACTGCGGCGGGCCACCAGCGACGAAGATGAGATGGTGCGGAAAGCTGCGACCGCCGCACTCGAAAACGCACAGGCGAAATCCAGACCGTAGTTCGCGCGTGCGGCGCATCCGTCCCGGGGGAGGCGGCCAGACCTCTTCCTGAATAAATTCGTGGATGAACCTGGAAAGGAGTGGAGCAACCGCATGGGAAAGCTGCAGGGGCGGATCGCGCTGGTGACCGGAGCTGGTCGTGGAATCGGCCGGGCAATCGCCCAGGCCTTCGCTCGTGAAGGCGCTTCTGTTGCCGTCACGGCCCGCTCGGTCAACGAGCTTGAGGAGACGGTGGCCGGCATTCGTGCTGCCGGCGGAACGGCAAAAGCTCTGGCCGCCGATCTCACCGATCGTGCGGTCCCGGCGCGGCTTGTCGCAGAGATCCGGGAGACGCTCGGGCCGGTGGAGATCCTCGTCAACAATGCGGGGATTGGCAGCAGCGCGAATCCCAGGCCGGTCGCGGAATTCGACGATGACTTCTGGGATCTTTCCCTGCAGGTGAACCTCACGGCGCCGTACCTGTTCTGCAAGGCGGTGCTGCCGGATATGCGGGCACGCCGTTGTGGCCGGATCATCACCGTGGCCTCCATCAACGGCAAGATCGGGAGCTTTCATGGTGCCGCGTATGCCGCCAGCAAGCATGGTGTGCTGGGATTGATGAAGACGCTGGCGATGGAAGTCGCTCCGGAGGGAATCACCGTCAACTCGATCTGTCCCGGCCCGGTGCGGACGTTGATGAACGACAAGCGGATCGAGTACGACGCGCAGCGACGCGGGATCAGTGTTACCGAACTCGAAGCCACTCTGACACCGATCGGAGGCCGGCTGACTCCGGAAGAGGTCGCCCCCATGGCGGTGTATCTGGCGAGTGACGAGGCCCGCATGGTGACCGGCCAGGCCTTCAATATCTGTGGCGGAATCCTCATGGCAACCTGAGTGGAGGCATGTACGCGGGGCGATCAACGCAGCGCGTACCCGCAATGGAAGCCGGTTTCTCTGTTCAAAGTTCAAGACGATTCCCGGGAGAGCACCCGCTATATGGCTGACGGTTACGGAGTCATTTTCGACATGGATGGAGTCCTGATCGACTCGTACGACGCCCACTACGCAAGCTGGCAGGAAGTGCTCGGCGAGTACGGACTCGAAATGACTCCCGAACAGTTCGCCGCAACCTTCGGACGCACGGGACGCGAGATCATCCGGGATCTGTGGGGAGATCGCGGCTTCGGGCCGGAGGAAATGGAAGAGATAGTGCAGAAGAAGGAGAAGGCGTACCGGAAGCTCATCGAGGACGAGTTTCCGGGGATGGACGGAGCTGCCGAGCTGATCCGCTCGCTGCATCAGGCCGGGATTGCCATCGCGGTAGGAAGCTCGGGGCCGCCGGAGAATGTGGAACTGACGCTCAACCGGCTGGGAGTCGCGGACTGCGTACAGACGCGGGTGACCGGAGTCGACGTCAGCGAGGGGAAGCCCCATCCGCAGGTGTTTCAACTGGCCGCGTCGCGACTGGGGCTTTCACCAGAGCGCTGTGCGGTCATCGAGGATGCGCCGGTGGGGATCGAAGCGGCCAATCGAGCTGGCGCGGTGAGCATCGCTCTGCTGAGCACCGGGCATCGCCGGGAGCGACTGGCGAATGCGCAGGTGATCGTGGAATCGCTTCGCGAACTCTCTCCGGCACGAATCCTCGAACTGATCCGTGCGAGGAAGACGGAACCGTGATCCGCGATTTTTCGAGGAGACACTGGAATCTTCTGTTCCAGTCGGGGCTAATAGACAACAATGGCTTCGCATGTCGCACCCACCGGTGACAACTTCCTCACGGCTCCAGGCACCAGGTGTCTCAGGTGAAATCCGACCGATCGATCACGCTGCCGGCTCCCGGGGTGCTGACCGCCTTCGCAGGAGTCGGACTTCTGTGTCTGTATGTGAAGGGGTATACGTTTACCGGTGCGGTTCCCCGTCTGGGGCACTTCGTGCTGAGTTCGCTGCTGTTTATGGTGGGGCTGCGCATGTCGCTTTTCGGGGAGCGGCGAAAATCCGCTTCGAGTACGTGGAACGAATGGATTCCGTATCGAGTCGCGCTCACCCGGGAAGGGTGGATGTACGTCGTCATCATGGTGACGGTCTTCATCGGCGCGCTGCTCGGCCGGAATAACCTCCTGATGCTGGTGTTCGGCCTGCTGGCCGGTCCCTTTGTCCTGAATGGCTATGTCATCGTCACCATGCTCCGCGGGAACCGGGTCGACCGGGAAGCACCGCCGCGGGTGATGTTCGGCGAACCGTTCTCGGTCGAGGTAACGCTGGCGAACCGCCGCCGCTGGCTCTCGTCGTGGATGCTCGTGGTACACGACCATCTTGAGAATTCGCAGGAAAGCCTGGAGGGACGCATCCTTTTCTCGCGAGTTTCCCCCGGAGCAGTCCGCTCGGGACGCTACCAGGCGCGGCTGATGCATCGCGGCCGTTATCGGTTTGGGCCGATTCTGCTCGCCACGCGATTCCCGTTGGGGCTGGTGGAGCGGGCACTGGTCCTGAAGGCGCCCGGCGAAATCATCGTCCACCCGCGGATCGGTCGTCTGACGTCGAAATGGCGGCGGGATGAGGCGGTCGCGGAAGAGCTCGTGCAGCAGGCCCAGACCCGTTCGGGAGCGTATGACGACGAGTTCCACCGGCTCCGCGAGTACCGGGCCGGCGATAATCCGCGGGCGATTCACTGGCGGACCTCCGCCCGGCGGAATTCACTGATGGTGCGCGAGTATCATCAAAGCCGCGATACCGATCTTGTGATCCTTCTGGACCTGTACCCTTCCTCTCATCTTCCGCCTGGCTCCGAAGCGTTCCGCGAGCGGGTGGAGTTGGCGATCCGGTTTGCCGCGACGCTCTGCGTTGATCACTGCCGCCACAGTCGCGAATCGCAACTCTTTCTGGGGATCAATGGAGAGAACGCGGATTCCTGGCAGGGCCCGGCGGGCCCGGCCGCCATTACTCCCCTGCTGGACCATCTGGCGCTCGCCAATCCGGCGGCCACCGATCGACTGTCGGAGCTGGTCGCCGAGACGTTCCGCTTTCGCTCGCCGAACGGCCGTCGTCTCCTGATCACGACGCGCGAGACCGGACCCGAATTGCCGGAGGCACTCCTCCAGACTCAAGCCGAAGCGGTGCGCTGGGGAGGGCGATTGCGGATCATCGAGGCGGAGAGTTCCCAACTCGCACCTTTCTTCGTGGCGTAAGGGGGCGCTTCGACATGGAACGGTCAGCACCCATCAAACTGGCTCAGATTTTCTTCATCAGCATTTACAGCCTCGCCGCGTTTTCAGGGGCGGTGCTTGCCTGGGCCGAGGCCGCGTTGTTTCCCGTCGGATTAACGGTTCCCTTTGCGCTGATCGCCTATATCCTCAACGAACAGGTCCGCCTGGTGCGGCTGTCGGGACTGTGGGCGAATCTGATGGGAATCGTCGCGGTGACGTTTCCCGCATTCGAATTCTTCAGCGACAATCCCGAAGGCCAGCTGCTCGCCGGGGCGCACCTGCTGGTATACCTGCAATGGATTCTGCTTTTTCAGGACAAACAGACCCAGCAGTACTGGTGGATTTGTGCCTTGAGCGTCCTGCAGATCGCGGTGGCGTCGGTCCTCACGCAGTCGGGATGGTTTGGCGTCTACGTCGGCATGTATCTGCTGCTGTCGATCTGGACTGTCTCCGTCTTCTCACTTTACCTGGCGACGTCACAGTTTCTGGAAGCTCCGACGGGTGCCGAGAGCGAAGCGCCGAAGATCCCGCTGTCGCGTCCTCCTTCCGAAGCGGAAGCCGCCGCGCTGCGTGCGAAGAGTATTGCTTCGCGTGGCGGCCCCGAAGTGAGCACCGTGCGAAATTCGGTTCAGCATGATCCGGATGAGAACTGGATCAACGGACGTTTCGTCGCGGGTGTCCTTGGACTGGCGGGCGCCGCCGGAGCCTTGGGACTGGCCTTCTTCCTGCTGATCCCCCGTCTCTGGATTGGTGAGCTTGCGGCGTTCGCGAATATTGGTGACCTGAGTCCGCTGGGCCGCCCGGTGACCGGTTTTGCGGAGCAGATCCGACTCGGTGACCTCGGTGAGATTCTCGAGAGCCCGGAACCTGTGTTGGAAGTGCGGTTCTTCGATCATGACAGCAATCGGCCGCTGAACATTGATCAGTACGCGCTGGAAATGGGGTACTCCGAACCGCTCTTTCGCGGAACGGTGATGAGCCGATACTCCGCGGGCCACTGGGGGAGTGCTCGCCGCGGACGCGGGCCGGGGGGCGAGTTGCTGCCGCTTGAGCCCGGACCGGGAATGGTGCGCCAGGAATATCTGATGCAACCGATCAGCGCGCCTTATCTGTTCGCGATGCCCCCCGTCGATGCCGGTTTGATTCGGACCGGCCGGGGACGGCAGCGCCGTGATAGCCCCATCGGCCTCAGCCTGTCGACGGGGAGTCTCTTCCGTCCGCAGCAGATTTCCGGAGAGATTTCGTACATCCTGTACTCGCCTCGTCGTCGCCCGCACGGCCGCATGTCCGGACATGAACATGCCCCCGAGGAAATGAGCGAGGCGTTCCGCAGCCGGTATCTGATGATGCCGTCGCTGGAACGACTGAGCGCATTGGCGAAGGAGCTGATTCAGCCGGACATTCTCGCCCGGGTCCCCGGACAGTCGTTGACGATGCGCAAGGCGCTCGCTGTTGAGGCGCACCTGCGGGATTCCGGGAAGTATACATACAGCCTCGACCTGAGCATCAAGGACAGCAGCATCGACCCGGTCGAGGATTTTCTGTTCAACCGGAAATCCGGCAACTGCGAATACTACGCCACCGCACTTGCGCTGATGCTCCGCTCTCTCGACATCCCGTCGCGAATCGTCAGCGGGTTCAAAGGGGGAATCTGGAACGAATCAGGCCGATACCTCGAAGTCCAGCAGCGGCACGCGCATGTCTGGGTCGAAGCCTTCATCGACAACGAATGGGTGACGCTGGATGCCACACCGGCTGCCGAGCGGCAGGAGCTGCTCGCCGAGATGACCGCCGAGCCCAGTCTCGCGGCGCGGCTGCGGTCCTTCTTTGTCTCGGCCTGGCATGACTTCGTCCTCAATATGTCGCTCTCCCAGCAGCGAAAATACCTTTACGAACCGTTGCGGGACGCGCTTCGGGAATTGTGGGACGAACTTGCCTCCGCCCGGGGGGCGGCCGGGGGGTGGTTCACCTGGTTGAAGGAGATGCTGGCCAATCCCGACCGGTGGTTCAGTTGGCAGGGAGGGGCCGTCGCATTCGTGCTGATGTTACTGCTGAGCGGACTGGTGGCGCTCATACGGGCGGGGATCCGCTGGTTCCGGCAGTGGAAGCAGGCTCGCTCGATTGAGGAAGACCGCAACCGTTATCGTGTCGAGTTCTTCGATCGCTTTGCCCGGCTGATGGCGCAGCAGGGACTCCGTCAGGAACTGGCTCAGACCCAGCAGGAATTCGCGAACGAAGCACTTGTCGTACTCGGAGAGAAGCTTCAGGGAGATGGACTGCGCAAGACGCCTGAAGCCCTGGCCGAAGCCTTCTACCGGGTCCGCTTTGGATCGCAGTCCCTCACCAACGCGGAACTCGCCCAGTTGAGCGAACGGCTGAACGAGCTCGAGGTCTGTCTGACGTCTCCGGAACCGCCGACGCATCACAACAACGGTCACTGAACGCGACGTCAAACCTCTTGAACTGCGTCATCCGTGGAGGAGACGTTCTGCGAAACGTGGCAGCGAGCGAGACTCTCACGGCACGCGGCAGGAAGAAGAGGGGCGGATGATGAACGCCGATCCAGCGGTCTCGGCCCCTTTTCAATCGCTGGAGTCCCCGGCAACGGATGAGTTAATCTCCGGCATCGGGTTCTGCCGGTTCGCCGGCTCCCTGGCTGGCTGACCGCCGCTGGCGAAGATCGGTAAGACGCGACTTTAACTCGGCCTCGAATCCTCGTTCGACGGGATCGTAATAGTTCCGTTCAACACCCAGGTAATCCTGAGCCACCCAGCCGTCGGGAGCGTTATGGCTGTATTGATAGCCTTCGCCATGCCCGAGGCGTTTCGCCCCGGCATAGTGCGCGTCGCGCAGATGGACCGGGACCGGTAGAACCCGGCGGGTACGGACATCTTCAAGGGCTGCATCAATCGCCCGGTACGAGGCATTCGACTTGGGAGCCAGAGCAATGTAGGCGACTGCCTGCGCCAGCGGAATGCGACACTCCGGCATCCCCAGGAACTCGGTCGCCTCTGCGGCCGCCTGAGCCAATACCAGCGCTTGCGGATCGGCGTTGCCGACGTCTTCCGAGGCGGCAATGACAATCCGCCGCGCGAGGAAACGCGGATCTTCCCCGGCTTCGAGCATCCTGGCCAGCCAGTAGATCGCGGCGTCGGGATCGCTCCCCCGCATGCTCTTGATCAGGGCACTCGCGGCATCGTAATGCTCGTCACCGGTCGGATCATACTGCACGGCTTTCTTCTGGATCGACTCCTGCGCCACCTGCAGATCGAACTTCGCTCCGCTTCCCGCGACCGACAGCACACCGATTTCGAGGGCCGTCAGCGCCCGCCGTGCGTCGCCGTCGGAGACTTCCGCGAGAAACTCCAGCGCCTCATCGGTTGCTTCGACCTGATGCTCCCCCAATCCGCGCTTGCGGTCGGCAAGGGCGCGGCGGAGCAGACGTACCACGTCCGCTCGAGTAAGCGCACGGAATTCGAAGACCTGGCTGCGACTGACGAGTGGTGAAACCAGCGAGAAGAACGGGTTCTGCGTTGTCGCACCGATGAGCGAGACGATTCCCGCCTCGACATCCGGCAGCAGCACCTCCTGTTGTGTCCGGTTGAATCGATGCAGTTCATCGATGAAGAGGACACTTCGCTGACCTGAGGTCTCGAGTCGCGTGCGGGCGTCGTCGAGAGCAGCACGGAGTTCTTTCACCCCGGCAGCCGCCGCATTGAGACGCGAAAAGTGCGAATCAATGTGCCGGGCGATCAACTCGGCCAGGGAGGTCTTCCCCGTCCCGGGAGGACCGTAGAAGACGACGGAATGAATCCGCCGCGCCTTGAGCATCCGCCGCAGCAGTTTGCCTTCGCCCAGGAAATGCTCCTGGCCGGCGAACTCGTCGAGTGTTCGCGGCCGCATCCGCGCGGCGAGTGGTTGCGCGCTTTCGCGGTTCTGCTGCTCCTGGCGGTCAAAGAGGCGCATAAAAAAACCTCCACCCTAATGCCGTTCGGGCCGTTTTGTGAACCCGCGATTCAAGGTGGGAGCCTACGCCCGGGTTGTGTGAGCCGGTGACTGCAGTTGCAGACCCGGATATACACTCAGCCGGACGAAACCAGCTCCCTGCGGTGTTCTTAAAGGGTCAACAAAAATGGGCCCGTGTCGAACATGGCAGAGGTCATGAACCGTCGACGGTTCAACAGTGATCTTAGCAATCTCGACGAGGGGGGGCAAGACTTGGATTTCGGCTCTCGAAGGCGAAATCGGCTGGCCTGGCGAAGCAATCGATTCGTCAATGCGTGCGATTCGAACGGATTACTCCGAACGCTCCAGGCGTCTCCTTTCTTGCATCTTTCTCGCTTTGCGGCGAACGCAGAGGCGATGTCTCCATGCTCAGCCGTGGCCGCATCGCCGAGACTCTGCAGGAAAGCCGGAAATCGTCCGTGAACCGACTCTCCGCGACAGTTTCGCGGCAGGCCGGCGTTCCGTCAGCCACCTGGCCCGAATGCATCAGACTCAGGATGCAGTGTCCGCATCATTCCCGCCGAAGAGGCGAAGAACTTTCGCCGTCGGCGTTCGACTTCCGGCAGGCCGCTACGGGTCTGTTCGAGGTCGCGGAGGTTCGCCTCACAAAAGCGGCAGCCGACAGTCTGGATATGGAAGGTGATGTAATCTTCCCGCTGCGGATCGAGGGCTCCCAGCAGGTAGCTTCCGAGTTCGGTCCGGTCGGGACAGCTTAGCCGCCAGCGTCGCCACACCTCGCCAACGGAATGTTCCCCCTGGTCGCGGCGGCGGGAGAGCAGGGCCGTCCGCCGCCTGAGTTCCGGGGATTGCCTCAAGTCGCTTTCCAGGGCCGTCATCCGATCGATCGGCAGCGTTTCGTCGAAGTACGCCAGGAGGTCGGCATCGCTGTAGGAATTGTCGAGCATGACTGAGGCCTCTCCGCGAGGGCGTTAGCCCGGGCAAACAGAATCGGGGGGCGATCGGAAGTTGAATCCAGGCTTTGCTGTACAGCGGACTGCTGCAGGCCAGCATAATCGGCGTCACGTTTCCTTGCCAGCCCCGGATCAGAACGCTAGGATAGGCCGAACTTCGGGGCGGACCAGCGGAATTCCGCAGTGAATTTCCGTTGACTCTCTTAGAACCTTTCGCGAATCTGCTGTCGCTGGCAATCGTTGGCGGCAAGGAAACTTTCGGCCAGGATGGCCGGGCAGAGCACATTCACGATCAGCATTGAGAGCCCCCCAGGCAGAATCTGTCAAAGCGGCATCACCAGGTATCGGATTTCACGGCGACCTGAAGGAAACTAGCGTGCCTGCATCGTTGCAAGAATTGAAAGAGAAGGGCCGCACGCTGCGGCAACACATCATCCGCATGACCACCGCCGCGGGCAGCGGCCATCCGAGCAGCAGCCTGTCGGCCGTTGAGGTCGTCAATGCGCTCTACTTCGGCGGATTCCTGAAGTACGACCCCAAGAATCCAACGTGGCAGGAGCGGGATCGGTTCATTCTGAGCAAGGGGCACGCCGTTCCGGTCCTGTATGCCGCCATGGCGGAAGCCGGTTATTTCCCCGTCGATCAGCTGCTGACTCTGCGAAAGCTGGGAAGCCCCCTGGAAGGGCACCCGCAGATGGCGCGGCTGCCGGGCATCGAAGCCTCGACCGGCTCGCTGGGACAGGGACTCTCGATCGGCGTCGGGCATGCACTCGCCTGCCGCATGGATAAACTCCCCTCCCGTGTCTACGTGATGCTTGGCGACGGCGAATTGGGAGAGGGTCAGGTCTGGGAAGCGGCCGCATCTGCCCACAAGTATGCTCTCGGCAACCTCACCGCGATCGTCGACCAGAACGGCTATCAGCAGACCGGAGCGACGAAGGACGTCCTCGACCTGCGGCCGATCGCCGACAAGTTCGCGGCCTTCGGCTGGCACACCCAGACGATCAACGGCAACGATCAGGAAGAGGTTCTCAAGGCCCTGGAAGTGGCGGTGAGCATTACCGATCGCCCCACCGCCATCATTTCGCAGACGCAGAAGGGATTCGGAATCCTGCCGCTGCTGGAAGCCGAAGGGGATACCAACTACCACGGCAAGCCGCTTCCGCCCGCACTTGCCGAAAAGGCTCTGGCGCTGCTTTCCTCATAAGGACAGGCGGACAGGAAGTTCACAAACATGCGTCCGCGGCTGGACGCACGGCGACAATTGTCGGTTGACACCACAACGATCAGGCTCGGGTCCGTCCGACGCGGGGGCGTGAGATCCGGGCCGCACGGCACTGCATGCCTTAGTCGATTTTCTGGAAGAGAACACCAGCATGTACTTCGGTGAAGCGAGCGGTTTGAAACTTGGAGCAGCGACGCGGGACGCCTTTGGAGAAGCGCTGCGGGATCTCGGAGAGTCGCACCCCGATGTGGTGGTCGTCGATGCGGACGTGGGGAACTCCACCCGCACGGAGCTCTTTGCGAAAAAGTTTCCCGAACGCTCTTTCAACGTCGGAATTGCCGAGAGCAACCTCGTCAGCGTCGCCGGCGGCCTGGCGTCGTGCGGCAAGACTCCGGTCATCGCCAGCTTTGCCTGTTTCCTGCTGTGCAACGCCTATGACCAGCTTCGGATGTCGGTGGCGTTTCCGAAGCTGAACGTGAAGTTCGTCGGCTCGCACGCGGGTATCTCGATCGGTGAAGACGGCCCGTCGCAGATGGGGATTGAAGACGTGTCGCTCGCGTGTTCGCTGCCGGGGGTCAAGGTGATCGTCCCCGCGGACGCCGCCTCGACCGCCAAGGCGACCGCCGCCATGCTCGCGGAACAGGGACCAATGTACCTGCGGCTGGGACGGGCCAAGACTGCCGTCATCTATCCGGATGGATGTGATTTCGAAATTGGCAAGGCGATCCAGGTGCGGGACGGCAGCGATGTCACGATCATCGCCAACGGCCTGATGGTCGCTCCCGCCATCGATGCGGCGAATGAACTGGAGAAGTCCGGTATCTCGGCCCGCGTGCTGGACATGCACACCGTCAAACCGATCGATGAGCAGGCCATTCTGAAGGCCGCCCGCGAGACCCGCGGAATCGTGGTGGCCGAAGAGCATCTGGCCCACGGCGGTCTCGGTTCGGTGGTCGCGATGGTTGCGAGCCGCGTGGCACCGGTGCCGATGGCGTATGTGAACGTCGGCGACTGTTTCGCCGAGAGTGGCGATCCGCAGGGGCTGCTGGAGAAGTACGGTCTGACCCCCGCGGCGATCGTCAACGCTGCCCGCTCCGTTTCGGCCATCTAGTGGGTGTGCCGGTTCGTGGGGTGCCGCTGATTCAAAGGGAATTACGTTGATCGAGTACCGGCCATTTCGGAATGCCGACCCTCCTCAACTCCTGAGATTGTGGCACGAAGGCGGTCTGGGACGTGGAGCGGCCCGCGGCTTCAGTTGTGACGCATTCGAACTGCTCGTCTTCGGGCAGTTGCATTTCGATCCGCAGGGACTGATTGTCGCCTGCGACGGGCCCCGCATTGTCGGATTTGTTCACGCCGGATTCGGCGCGAACGAATCCGAGACGGCCCTCTCTTTCGCCGACGGAGTCATCTCAGCGATCATCGTCCACCCCGAATATCGACGGCGGGGGATTGGACGAACGCTCGTGCAGCACGCCGAAGCATATCTGCTGCGGCGCGGCGCGACGAGTATCATCGCCGGCGGCGTGAAGCCGCGCGATCCCTTTTATCTGGGAATCTACGGCGGCAGTGAGCTGTCGGGCTTTCTCGAATCTGACCCCGCTGCTGCTCCCTTCTTTACCGCACTGGGGTACAGCGTGCGGGAGCGGCATCACGTGTACCAGTGGGATCTCACCCGCAAGGCGGAGCCGGTCGATTTCCGGCTGGTTACGCTGCGGCGCGGAGTGCAACTGGGGCTGACCGACAAGCCCTCGCGCCTCACCCCCTGGTGGGCCACTCACTACGGACGTTTCGATTGCGTGCGCTTCCTGCTGTTGCCCAAGCGGGCGGGGGCAGCGATTGCCGAAGTGACATGCTGGGGGCTCGATCTCTACGCCGGAGTGTGGGGAGTGCGCGCCGCAGGTCTGACGGGTCTCAACGTTCTCGAGGCGGAACGGGGGAAGGGTTATGCAAAAGTCTTGTTACTTGAGGTATTCCGCAGGCTGCGTGAAGAGTCGATCACCCGAGTCGAAATGCACGCGGAAGAATCGAACGCCGCGGCCGTGCGTCTTGTCGAATGGCTCGGGTGCGAGCGCGTCGATGCCGGTCACGTATTTCTACGTCCGGATCCTGATGCAGCGAATCTGACCGGCAGTTGATCGCGAGTGGCTCGATCACTTCCTGGTTGCATCACCCCGGGTGCGCTCGCGTGCCCGGCATTTCAGATTCTTCGGACGCGCGGCCCGCTTAAGGTGATGGTGGATACTCGCGCGTTTCTACCGAGGTTCAGGGAATGAAACCGGCCTCCCAGCGGATCGCCTCATCGGTCAACCCCGCGGCGACCAGTCGATCGCGGAGAGCCATCTCTGCGGTCGCCCGCGACGAACCGCGGCGGGTAATGCGGACCCGAATCCCGTCTTCATCGCCGGTCGCATTGAGCGCGAGCGCCACCAGCTCATCCAGCGAAACGGGGCGATAATCGCCCGTGGAGCTCCCTGACGCCTGAACGAAATACTCCCGGCCGTCGATCAGCACCTGCAGGACTTGAGGGTTCGCGGGGCGGGGAGAGGCATCGCGCTCAGGCTCCGCAGGCCGGTCGGCGCGATCCTCGGCCGGGGGAGCCTCAGGCAGCGATTTCTCCTGATTTGCCTCATTCGTGGGAGAACCCTGTTCGCCGACGAACGCCAGCGGTCCGCCGAAGCGGGGAAGCCAACTCCAGATCAACGCTCCGATCAGAATTCCAACTCCGACAAGTCCGCCGGCTACCCGTCTTCTCTTCATCGAAATTCACTCCCGGAGTCGACTGCCTCTGAATTCTTTGGGCATTTCTATGCGTTTCGGCCCTGTCACTTTTCGAGTGTTTCATCCGGCGGACGGGGTTTGAAACCGGCAATGCTGTACTCGAAGATTGTCTTTCCGTTGTCATCGGCGTGCAATCGTTTACTCGCCATCACAATGCCGCTCCGCACCGCCTCCCGGGCCCGCAATGTCGCGTCGGCCCAGGAAACCAGCATCACCACGACGCTCTTGGTCGGCGGCAGCGTCTTGTACCACTCGAAGAGCTTTTGTTCGAACTCGGCGGCCGTATCGGCTCGAAAGGATGTCGAGTCCCGACCGTTCGAAACCCGGATGACGCTATTGTCGTCGATGTGGATTTGCCAGATTTCCGAGGCCCTCCGTAAGGCATCAATGGCAAGCATCTGCCGTGCCGCCGACTCGGCATCTGTGGCGGGCATCGTGGCAATCGTCTGTCGAATGCGGTCGAACTCTTCCGCGGAGGAGTCGGCGAAAACCCGCTTTAGTGCCTCCTCCGAGGTTCGCAGCAACTCAGCCGCGAGCGCGGCAATCCGGTCTCGCTCCGCCCGCGATTCACGCACGGCCGCCGAGAGCTCGACACGCTGCTGTTCGAGCGCCGCCTGAAGCTTCGCATTCCGCTGCCGCAGTTCCTCGGCTTTCTGGACCGCCTGCTCGGCGACCTGCTGATCGGCTTTCTGTGCGAGGACGGCCGCCTGACGCTGGGCCACTGCTTCGCTGGCCTGCCGGGCCTGACGCTCGGCACTCTGCCGGACTTCCATGTACTGCGCGAAGATGACAATCAGCATCATGTCGAGCAGTGCGGTCAACTGCAGGGTGAGGCGTCGGCGGAATCGCATCACGCCACCTCGCTGCCGGTCAGCGAGAGACTGCGTTTCGCACGCACGACGGTATCCCGCACCTGTTGCCGATTCTCCGACAACCGTGAAAACGGCTCCTCAAGCAGACTGTTAATAAACATCAGCAGGATTGCGGCAGTGAGACCGGCGAAGGTCGACCAGATCGCTTCACCAAACCGTGAGACCAGGGCCCCCACTGTCTGCTCGCTTCCATTTCCTCCCTGGAGCACGACCCCCAGCGCCAGAATGGTCCCCAGCACGCCCGCGAGAGGATACGCTTCGATCATCGTACGGGCCATGTTGTAGGCCATGTCGAACCAGAGCGAATGCAGGTAGGCGCGCTTCTCGTCGAGGATGTTCATCCGCTCGAGGAGGGCCGTCCGCTCCTCCTGCCGGGCCGGATTCTCGAGGATCTCGTTGACGTCTACGAGAAATGCTTCCACCTGATCGGAGAGATGGCTCGTCGAGTCGAGTACGCTGCGGTGTCGCAGCTCCCGCGTGAACGCGTCCAGTGCCGAGGCAATTACGCGCAGGTCGCGGCGGTACCACACCCAGAGCCCGGCAAAGAGGACGAGATGCACGGCGCAGAAGATCGCAATGATCGGCGTGGACAGCGAGGAAAGAGTCTCCAGCAGCGGAGTCATGCGAACTTCCCGATTGCGCGCCTGAAATTTCCGGAGCCTGTGCGAAATATCTGCAACGGACCAGTGACGATATCAACGGCAAGCATTGTCCGGGTGTCCGTAAGCAATCGAACCCCCTTCCACTGGGGTGACGATGTGATGAATGACGGCCGCCTCGATCACATGGATCGCAAGCAAGAGAAGCCGGAGATCCATTATAAGCGGAGAACGAAGAGGTCATCACCGAACACGACGTTAACCGGCATCAACGACCGCACGGAACGGAATCACAACACCATCGAAGCGGCCTCTTCGCGGAGGAAGCCAACCGTCTCCCGATATCGTTGCCAACTTGAACGGGCCAGAGGTTACCCGCGGCCGTTCGACTCAATGGCCGTGTTACTGCTTGCCCGTTCCAGGACGTATAACGCACTGTCCGCGCGCCAGTTGGCCGCCCAGGCGCGATCGACCGCTTTCCCGTTCATGATGGGCAGCTCTTTCACGATGCGGGCCCCCACCAGATCGACCAGATCACGCACATCGCTCATCGACATGAAGTTCAGATTGGGCGTATTGTACCACTCATAGGGGAGCGCCGATGTGACCGGAGCACGGCCATAACGCATCACCTGCCAGCGGACACGCCAGTGGCCGAAGTTCGGGACGACCACCAGTGCCTGCCGCGCGACGCGGAGCATTTCCTGCAGGATCAGTCGCGGGCGGTGGACCTGCTGCAGAGTCTGGCTCAGCACCGCGAAATCGAACGAGCCGTCCGGAAAGCCGATCAGGCCTTCATCGAGGTCAGCTTGAATGACCGGCACGCCACGGGCGAGGGCATCGCGCAGCGAATGCAGGTCGAGCTCAATCCCCTGGACGATCGCCTGGTGCTGATCGCGCAACGTCGCCAGCAGCCGCCCGTCTCCGCAGCCGAGGTCCAGCACCCGGCTTCCCGGCGCAATCTGCCGCATGATGACTTCATCCGTGCGCAGCGTGGAGACGTCCGGCATGCAATAGCGGCGTTCGGCTCGCGGTTTCTTCTTTGTCTTCTTCGTGTCGCCCATCGTTGACTTTCCGCCGACGTTCCTTGAGTCGCCCCGGAACTGCGTTGCTACAGCTGTCCCTTCCGCACCGCCTCTTGTGCCTGGCTCAGGAATGGATTTAGCAGCTCTTCCAGCGGTTCCACCTCGATGAGAAAAGAATCGTGTCCGAAGGGACTTTCCAGTTCGACGAAACTGACGTGCCGTCCGCTCTCGACCAGTGCCGCAACAATCTCCCGGCTCTGGCTGGTGGGGAAGAGCCAGTCGGTGGTGTACGATGCGACGAGAAACCGGGCATTGGTTCGCCCCAGCGCTTTGGCCAGCGACCCGTAACTTTCCGCGAGATCGAAATAATCCATCGCACGTGTCAGGTACAGGTAACTGTTGGCATCGAAGCGTTCGACAAAGCGTTTTCCCTGATAGTGCAGGTAGCTCTCGATCTGGAATTCGACCTCTTTCATCAGCTGGTAGGTGAACCGGTCGCTGTACTGCAGCCGTCGCCCGAACTTCTTTTCGATGGATGCTTCGGAGAGATACGTGATGTGCGCGACCATGCGGGCGAGCGCCAGTCCGACACGGGGCACCTGCTCCTTGCCGTAATAGTCACCCTCGAAAAAGTTCGGATCGGTGGTGATGGCCCGGCGGCCGACCATGTTAAAGGCAATTCCCTGAGCCGAGAGCTTTGGTCCCGAGGCCAGGACGACCGCCGCGGCAATCTGATCGGGAAATTCGCTCGCCCACTGGAGCACCTGCATCCCTCCGAGGCTGCCGCCGACGACGGCCAGGAGCCGCTCAATCCCGAGATGCCGTACCAGTTCCGAGTGGACTCGAACGATATCCCCCACGGTAATGAAGGGGAAATTGCAGCCGTACTGGACGCCGGTCGAAGGATCAATGCTGCAGGGGCCGGTCGTTCCCTGACACCCGCCGAGCACATTCGCACAGATCACGAAGTATCGATTGGTGTCGAGCCCCTTGCCGGGGCCGACGAGTTCATCCCACCAGCCCGGTTTCCGGCTGTCGGGCGCATGGCGGCCGGCAACGTGGGCATCCCCCGTGAGCGCGTGACAGACAAAGATCGCGTTATCTTTTTCCGGAGACAGCTCGCCATACGTCTCGTAGGCAACGCTGATCGGTCCGAGCCGTTGTCCTCCGGCCAACTCAAGTTCGTTGGGCGGATGAAACAACGTCGCGTACTGCGTACTCACGATGCCGACCGAACGTTCATCCGGGCGGGCAATCACAGATTCTTCAGTGCTCATGTAGCAGTTCAGCCCCGCGCGGTTGCAGATGCCTGGGAGTGCACTTCAATTTAGTGCTTTATGCTGGTTGATTCCAGCCACACACCTGCTCCGGAAACGGGCCAGGAAGGCCCTCCGTATTTCTGACCGGCGCGTATCGCCGGCCGGAACAGCCTGTACAAACCGGTTACTCGGCCAGTGCAAGGAAGCGGTTGACCCGCCGCTCGACAATGTCGAGGCTCTTGTTCCAGAACACCGGACCGGTCAAATCGTACCCCAACGTCGACTGCACCGCCTCCTCGGTTTCCTGACAGCCGGTCGCCATCAGCAGCCGCCGATACTGCTCGGCAAACTCGGGCCCCGATTCCGCCGCGAGCGCGTACACTCCCAGCGACAGCAGGTAGCCGAAGGTGTACGGGAAATTGTAGAACGGCAGGCCGGTGATATAGAAATGCAGCTTCGACGCCCAGAAGCGAGGATTCCAGCCATCCTCCGCGAGGCTGTCAAGATACGCCTCTTTCTGCGCGGCCAACATCAGCTCATTGAGCCGGTCGGAACTCAGCTCTCCCTCGTGACGTTCGCGGTGGAACTGATCCTCGAACAGGAAGCGGCAGTGGATGTTCATCAGGTACGAAACCGAATCGCTCAACATCCCGTCGAGGATCTGCAATTGTTCGTCCTGAGACTTTGAACGCTGCAAACGCTCCTCGGTCAGCACGGCCTCGGCAAAGGTCGAAGCCGTCTCCGCCAGGTTCATCGGGTAGTCCTGAAGAAACAGCGGCTGGTCGCGGAGCACGTGCGAGTGGTACGCATGCCCCAGCTCGTGGGCCAGCGTCGACATACTGTCGGGGGTGTTCGTATACGTCATGAAGATTCGCGACTGCTTCATTCCCGGGAAACCGGTGCAGAAACCGCCCTGCCGCTTTCCGGTGCGGTTCTCCGCCTCGATCCAGCGATTTTCGATCGCTTCGCGAGCAAACGCGCCGAATTCGTCGCTGAACCCGGAGAAGGTGGCGATCACCTGTTCGGCCGCTTCGTCATAAGACAGTTCGTTGCCCCGCTGGGCTGAACTGACGGGGTAAGGGGCCTGCAGATCGAACCAGGCGAGACGCTCGACGCCGAGTGCCCGGGCCTTCCGCTCGAGATAGCCGAGCAGCATCCCTTTCCGCTGCGAGATGGCCGACCACATCGCATCCAGAGTCGCACGGGACATGCGGTTGTACTGCAGCGGGGCCACCAGATGATCCGGCAGGCCAAGTCGCCGGTACAGCGTCAGCCGTGTCCCGGCAATGTGATTCAGCGCATCGGCACACGTATCGGCAATCGTGCTCCACGCCTTGTCGGACGCATAGAAGTTATTCTCGCGCGTTGCCCGGTCTGGCATATCAAAGCGGATCTGGCTGGGAGATTTCTCGACGATCTCCCCCCGTTCCATTACCTTGACACGCAGCTCCCCCGAAATCCGGTCATACAGTCGTCCCCAGGCATGGATGCCGTCCACTCCCAGGTCGGCACTCAGCAGTTCCTGCTCTTTCGGAAGTCGCAGGGCCGCATGCTTGCGCCGCGTACGGAGATAGAACGCGATCTCCTGGAGAGCGGGATCGGCGCGGACAAACGCCTCGAATTCCGCGTCATCAGCGGCTTTCAGCGCGAAATCGACATTCGTCGAGATTTGCTCGCGTAGTGGCGCCAAAGCGGAAAGAGTCGCCTCCAGCTGCTGAAATCGTTTGTTGCCCGCATCGGCGGCCGCGTGGCAGCCAACGAACGACATCAGGTCGCTTCCCCGGGCCTCCAGATCGGCATAGGTCTTCAGGAATTCGCCCCACCGCGATGCCGTTTCTGCCGCGGACGTCACCGCAGGGAGTTGTTCCGACTCTTCGGCGAGAGCCGAAAGCTCTTCGCGGTAGGTCTTGAGGAGCGCGTCGAATTCCGGCTGAGAGGGATGGGGAAGCAGCGAGTCCAGATCCCAGTTCAACGAATAGGTGGTCGTCATGAGGCTCTTCCGGAAGGGGACGAGAAAGAAACTTCGCTTTGGTCTAGAATTCTCTTGCGTGGGTTCTAACCGACCCATCGCCAAGCGCCAAGCGCGGTCTTCCGGGATCTTTCACCCCTTCGAAGTTCCTCAGACGAAAGCCAGACTGTGACGACCTTTCGCCGCCCTTCGATCCTGATGTGCCCTCCGGATTACTACGGAATTGAGTACGAGATCAATCCGTGGATGAGCCGCAGCCGCAGCAGCGATGCGGAACTTTCGCGGCGGCAATGGCGAGACCTGCACGACCTGCTCGTCCGCCTTGGCGCCGACATCTACCTGATGACCCCGGTCAAGGGGCTTCCCGACCTCGTCTTCACCGCGAATGCGGCGCTCATCTGGCGGAACACGGCTTTTCTGTCGCGGTTTCGCCATCCGGCGCGGCAGGGGGAAACGCCCCATGACGAAGCCTGGTTCCGCGAAAACGGCTTCGAGACCGTCACGCTCCCCGAGGGGCTCGACTTTGAAGGGGCTGGCGATGCACTGTTCTGCGGCGACACCCTCTTTGGCGGTTACATCATCCGTAGCGACGCCCGCGCCCTGCAATGGGTGGCCGGTGAGATCGGCTGCCGGGTGATTCCACTGCAGCTCGTCAATCTCTATTACTACCATCTCGACACGTGCTTCTGCCCGCTCAGCACGACTGAAGCCATCTACTACCCGAAGGCGTTCGACGAGTATGGACTTCGCGCCTTGCGGGAACACGTGCCGGTGCTGATCCCTGTCGAAGATCAGGAGGCTGAGCGCTTCGCGTGCAATGCCGTCGTAATTGGCAGGAACGTGGTCCTGAACACCGGCTGTCCCCGCCTCGAAGCGCGACTGCGCGAGCAGGGATACGAACCGCACAGCACCGAGCTTGGCGAGTTCATCAAGGCCGGCGGGAGTGCCAAGTGTCTGACGCTACGGCTGGACGGAGAAGACGGGGCTGTTTGGCCGTGAGGTCGAATTCAGAAACACTCCCGGCCCGGCGACTCGACGCCGACCGTGAAGCAACTCCCCCGAGAAGAAACGCGAGCCGCTTTGCTCGAACAGATCGTCCCGCAACGGGCTGAACTGTCGCAACGGCACGGCGGCAACCTGGGCCGCGTAGACTCCCTGCCCGGGAACCGAGAGTTCAACCGAAAGGTCTCCCAGCGAATGCCAGCCGGAGTTGTGCTCCGGGGATGAGGCGGGCAGCGGCAGCCGCGTCTGCAGGACAGCGCCCGGCAGCCACATCGTTCCCTGCGTCCGCAGCAGCGGATCACCCGGCACGCCGGGAGCAAACGGATGCACGTTCCGTGTCCAGTGCCCGATCTTCGCAATTCGAATTGGATCCCCAATCAGCGAGCGACCGACGGAGCGGACCAGTTCCTGTTGTTGTCCCCAGAGAGTGGCCTGCAGGACGCCAGCGAACGGCACCGGATTTCCCAGGGGATCGAGCGCCGTCACCCGCAGTTCCAGCGCGTCCCAGTCCAGCCTGCCGTGCGAACGGATCGGCACCGCATCGACCGCGATCTCCATGATCGGCGCCTCGCTCTTGTCGCGCTGGTTGATGAGCAACGGCACCAGCGGAGGAGGCGGGCAGGGGGGAGGCAGCAGCGGGAACGGCGGAAACAGATCCAGAACCCGTCGCACACCGATCACCACGCCCGGATTGACGAACGGCACCCCTGTGGGCGGAAACAGCACCGGCGGACAACAGGTCCATGGTGCGCACGGCGGCGGAGGACAATCGTTGTAACCCAGCGGCGGAAGTGCAGGAGAAATCTCGCCATCGCCCGTCGGCAAGGGATGGATCGGAGAAAGGATGCCCGCGGCGGTCGTCGCCACTGTCCCGGATGCCGATTCGATGGCGTGGCTCCGCTGAATCGAAACGGGCAGCACGGCGTTCGTGAGGCCTGCGGCGGGGATTTCGCGTTCTGTTGCTTCCTGATCCCTCGCCTCGCGGAGCATCTGCAGGACACCCGCGCGGAACAGTCGGCCCGAGTACACATTCCCGTTCAGCGTGACCGACTTGATCGAGTCCCAGCGGAGCGAGCGGCGGATGTCGATTCCCGGAGCCGCGACCGAAATCACCAGGGTCTGTTCGTTCGTTTTTGAGTTATAATCTGAGGCGATGACCGTCCGCCCGTCGTGCAGCAGGAGACGCAGTTCGTCCGCCGCCAGACGGCCCGACGCCGCGACGCCCACCCCCAGAATGCACAGCCACCCCCAAATGCCGCGGCCCGGCCAGTTGCGGCAATCGGGGCGGAGTGAACCCCAGGCCGACCGCACGGCTCTCGACAAGGAGCAGCTCAACCGCGCTGTTTCAGCAGGCACTCTCGGCAACATGGGCATCCGGCGCATCGGAGTTCTCGGGGCAGGGGCGCGGGCCAGTCGGACGCAGCGGCCGCACGGCGAACCTCCCCGCAACGCAAAGCCCAGGCCACAACCCTCCCTCTCCACAGCCCCGCACCCGTCGTGTGAGCCTAAGTCAAATCAGGAAAATGTCTTGTGAAGGCGATCGCCATTTCTCCCCCACGGGAAGACCTGTTGCCGCTGTTGCGAAAGGGCATCAATCGGCGGGCCGCGGTGTTGAATTCCGGGAACAGTGCCCCGATTTCACGAATTCATTAACGCCCGCGGCACGCCGCGTCCGAAGCCGGATATCACCGCACCAATCACGCCCGCAACGGCCCTGCCGTCAAGCGTGAGGCATGCGCAAAATCTGACTGTTTTTAGGTTTCCAGCCTTCCCATTCTCGCGCGCCGCCTCGGGAAATCGCTTGACATCACCCCCGGCGCGAGCCATGATCGAAGCGCAACGGGACCAGCAGAATCTCCCCCGATCTGCAAGCTTTCGCGGGCTTGGCCACGAGGCCCCGGCGACGCTGGTGAACGCACTTTCTTCTTTCATTTCGGCGCTGAGACGACGACACGCAGACCACCGGGGGCGGGGTGCATTTAGGAAGGAATTTCGATGGCTACCGGACCTCGTCGACTGGACATCGAGGAAATCAACGGCGTCACGATCGCCCGCTTCATCGATAAGAAGATCCTGGACGAGAGCAACATCCAGATCATCGGGAACCAGCTCTTCGGCCTCATCGATACCGACGGCCGCAAGAAGATCGTTCTCGACTTCGGCAACGTGGAGTATCTCTCCAGTGCCGCGCTGGGTAAACTGATTACCATGGAGAAGAAGGTCAAGGCGGCCAAGGGCAGCATGCGCCTCTGCAACATCCGCCCCGACATTTACGAAGTGTTTGTGATTACCCGGTTGAACAAGCTGTTCGACATCCGGGAGACTCAGGAGCAGGCTCTGGAAGGGTTCTAAAGTCGCTGCCGGCTGCGCTCAGGGGGATTTCGCCCCCGTCGGCGATCCGCCGCGCGAGTCAGCAGCCGCCGCGCCGGTTCGAACACCTTTCCAGGTCACCACGCAGGAGACGGGACGCTCCGCCAGGCGGAATGCTCTGCGGAAACCTTTCTTCGTGCAGTTCGAGGTCGCAGTCGACGAACGAAACGCCCCTTCGCGGGCAGGCCAACGGTTGCCGGCACCTTCTGCCAGTGTTCTATGTCCAACGTCGAAGAATTCGAGATCACCATCCCGAGCGAGACCGCCGCGGGGCACGAAGTCCAGGAGCGGATCGTGCAGTCGCTGGAAGCCCTGCGCTTCTCCTCGCGTGAGGTCTTCGGCGTCCGCCTCGCGCTCGAAGAGGCCCTGGTCAACGCGATCAAGCATGGCAATCGGATGGACCCCAACAAGTCCGTCCGCATCGCCTGTCAGATCTCCCCGGACCGGGTCCGCATCGAGATCGAAGACGAAGGCACCGGCTTTCGCCTCGAAGATGTCCCCGACCCGACCGCCGACGAGAACCTCGAACGCCCCTGCGGCCGCGGCATCATGCTCATGCGCTCCTTCATGAGCCTGATCGAGTACAACGAACAGGGCAACCGCGTGCTCCTCGAAAAACACCGCGAATCGAAAATCGACGACGAGTAACCCCCACGTTCCAGGGGGGAAAACACTCCCTACAGCCGGTACTTCCGCGACAACCCGCAAAGCCGGCACGCGAACTCCCAAAGTGGTGAATTTGAGAACGAAGACGACATCACGATCCCTTGAAACGACTGAGGAGCCCTGCTAGAATTCCGCTTCCTGCCGCCGCGACGAACGCGGCACACGTGCTGAACACGCCCGCCACGGCGGCAGAAAAATTTTCGACGGCCTGACTTGCACTGACACGCGAAATTCACTATTTCAGTGTCATCCAGCAACCAGCCACCCCCGGAGGCTCCCGCCTCCAGACACGCGACAAAAAAATTCCCCGATAGCTCAATCGGTAGAGCGAGCGGCTGTTAACCGCTAGGTTCAAGGTTCGAGTCCTTGTCGGGGAGCTTTCATCGGTTTGCGGCACTCTCCGCCAACCCACTGGTAAACGCAAGACGCCGAGAGCCCCCGCTCCCGGCGTTTTTTCGTTTCCGCCCCCCCGGGTTACGTCCTCGCGCCTTGCCCAGCGAGTTCTCAACCCGCCCCCCTGCACAACACTGCCCCGACTCCCGCCTCACCCTCCCGGCTCAACGGTCCCTTGGTCGCGTGGCCGGGCTCGCGTGGCCGGGGTTGGAGGGGACTCCCGAAACCCCGGTGAGGGTGGATGTGGCTTGCTTTCCGGTGTCGAACTCTTGCCGCCCGCGCCGCGGCAGCGGGCCAGGGCTCGCTTCGTTCAACGGATTTCCGTCAATCATTGTGGCTGCAGGGGGGATGAGACGGCTTGGTGACAACCGGAGTCTTCTCCCCCGGGGCTTCCTTCGTCCAGCCCCCGCCACACGGCCGATTTTATGAGGCCCCAATCTGGTCCTGTGATCGGTTACCTCTGATCATCGCTGGTGTTCAACAAGCCCCGCACTCTCAACGTCATACCGAAACTCACCAATCGTTCCCGCTTTGATCTTCTGGATCGTTTCATCAATTGCTGCCAGCGGAACCAGAAACCATTCTCGGGGTTCCACCTGGGAGCCGAAGCGATCCTTCAGTTCGAGGTCGAGACGGGCACTGGCGAAGAACTTGTGAATCAAGGTTTCCAGGGCTTTGCGGTTGATGTTGGCGAGCTTGTATTCCGCCACGATCTCGACATCCGCCAGCAGGTAGGTCGGATCCTTCCTCGCGTTGGCGATCCGCTTCTTCACACTCCCGCCGGTCACACCGATTTTATGAATCGCCTTGCGGTGCTCGGCGACGAACGGGTGATCGGACAGGCTGCGGAGAACATACACGTAACCCGTCGCCTGATCCCCCTCTTCCTCGTTGTCCAGGAATAACAGACCGGCATCTTCCCGGGCGGTGATACGGCGGCTGGATTTATCCTTGTACAAGGCCCGTTGCAGCGACCGCAGGAGCAGGTCGCTTTCGGTGCCGTTGTCATAGATGACCCGCAGACGGCGATCGGTTCTTCCATAATCGGTGACGAACTCTTCCCCCATTTTCGCCACGAAGACTTTCTGGCCATCGAGAACGAAGAGGTGCCCTTCCTTGATGGTCGCCTTTTCTCCAAATTTCACGGTTTTGCGTTCGCCTGCCTCCAGTTCCTGCTGAACGGTCTCGAACAGCGGCTTGAACAGATGAAAATCCGCGCAGGGCGTGCGCTGTGCGATCTCCTCGGCGGCATTGATCTCGGCTCGCGGCCGGACATGAACAAGGTTCGTGATGTCACGTTCGGGAGAGGAATCAACACCCAACGCGGCCAGCAGATCTTCATCCTGCGGCTCTTCACTTCCCAATGCGGAAGCGTTCCCGTTGTTCCCCAGCAACCCGCGCGAGTCCAGGTCTTTCAGAACCTCGCGGCACTCCGCGGATTCTCGTATCCGGTCGAGTCGCACGGCGTAAAGTCTCTCGAAGATGTCCCGATCCTCTCCGTGCTGGGGAAGTCTGCCGTGTTCCTCGACGAACCGTTCAATCTCTTCGAAACCGGCGATAATGCGTTGCTCTCTGGGAGTGCGCCCGCCCGTGGAAACCGGTTCGGTCTCGACTCCCAGCTCATCCAGCAGATCAAAATCGTCGTCTGTAACCTGTTGTTTTTTCTTAGCCATTCCTGCTTGCCCTCGCTTCCCGCTGGAGAAAGGCAACTCCCTCCGCCATCCGTTTCTCCCACGGGTCAGCAGCGGTCAGGGAGGGGAGCCGCCCCTTCTCCGCCTTGAATCTCAAGGCGCGTTTCGCCAGATCGCGGGCTTCATCCAGCGTCATCGTCACTTTCTTCGCGGTGATGATCTCCGCCACCTGCCGAAGCCGTTCTTCATTCATCGACTTCGCGAGAATTGCATAGGCTTCGCCAAACGGATTGATACGGTCGATCAGATCGATATCCAGCTCCTTGACCGATAACGCGAATTTCCGCACGCCATCAATCAGGGACGTGTTCGGGGCATCGCTGTTACCCGCATCATCGAGAATCTTCTTCGCCTGTTGAACGAAGTTCAACGCGGCAATGGCGTGCTGACGGACTGCTTCCTGATCCTCCTCATCCAGATTCGGGAACTTCTCCTTGATAATCTTTCCCATCCGGACCTGGGTCAGCTCCTCCGGCACCAGCTCTTCATCGAACAGCCCCCGTTCGATCGCCTGTTTATCCTGGACAAACGCCGTCACCAGCTCGTTCAGATCCTCGCGGCAAATGCGTTCCGCCTCTTCGCTTTTCGGTGCGGCCAGCCCCTTGATTTCCAGTTGAACCAGCCCGGTTTGGGGATCAACGCCCACGTTGCATCGATCGGGATCGTACCCCTCGTTTCCATAATCCAGACCGGGAGTCGGGCCGCTGTTCGGAGTCTTGGGCCGGAACTCGAAACGCGGGGCCAGCACCTGCTCCATCAACAGACTGGCGGCGATCGCCTTCAGCGTGTCGTTCACCGCCTCGATGACCGCTTCATCCGACGCATCAGGCTCCGCAATGAGGTTCGTAAACCGTGCCCGCGTCTTGCCGGGAGCATCGCGGGTCGCCCGACCGATGATCTGCACAATCTCCGTCAGGCTCGACCGGTAACCAACCGTCAGCGCGTGTTCGCACCAGATCCAGTCAAATCCCTCCTTGGCCATCCCCAGGGCAATGATGATGTCCACATGGTCGCGGTTGTTCTTCTGGGCCGGGTCTTTCAGGGCCGCGGAGACCTTGTCCCGTTTGGCGGGATCGTCATCGACCAGATCGGCAATCCTGAGAACCTTTCCTTCTTTCGTCTTCACCAGCTGGAAGCCGGTTTGGGGATCGATCCCCTGCCATTCTCCCAGCCCTTCGATGATGTGTTCCACCTCCCGGATCTTGTCCTTGCTGCTCTCCTTGGCGTTGACGTTCGGAATGTGAATGATGGTTTTCTCGGTGGGCAGAAGCACGTCGAAAATATCTTTGTCATCGGGCGTTCTCTTCTCCAGGTAGCTGCCGGAATAGAAGAAATAGCCGATGTCGAGCTGCTTCAGGTACTGGTACCCGTTGAGCTGTTCGTAATAGGTGTAGGTGACGGTCTGGAAGCGGGATTCATCGTCCGGATGCAGGACGGCCTCCGCGTCCCCGCGGAAGTAGGAGCCGGTCATGGCGACCAGATGCGCCTTGTCTCTCGCGACGAACTGGCGGACATGCTCCCCCAGCCGGTTATCGGGATTCGCGGAAACATGGTGAAACTCATCGACGGCGATCAGCCGGCCATCGAACGCTTCCACGCCGAAGCGCTCCACGGCAAAGCGGAACGTCGCATGCGTGCAGACCAGCACCTGATCGCCGCTCTCCAGAAAGGCTTTGACGGAGTCGACCTTACCTCCGTTATCGCCGCCCGGGGCATTGCAGAGATTCCATTTCGGCTTCACCTCCCAGTCGGCAAAGAATCCGAACTGACTGAGCGGCTCATCGTGGAAGCTCGCGCCGATGGATCTTTCCGGCACCACGATAATCGCCTGCTTCAGCCCCTGATTGTGCAGCTTGTCGAGCGCGACGAACATCAAGGCCCGGCTCTTTCCCGAAGCGGGGGGCGATTTGATCAGCAGGTATTGCTCGCCCCGCATTTGCCAGACACGTTCCTGCATCGGCCGCATGCCCAGGGCATTCGGCTTCGTGGACCGTCCATCGTGGGCATATCTGACCGAGACGGAGGGGATGGGTTTACTCATGGCCGCGCCCCTTGTGCTTGATCCTCTTCAACTCCTGCTCCAACTGCTCAATCTCCTTCAGATCCTCCGCATCGGCTGCCAGGGCTTCCGCCTCGCGCCGGTTCTGGTCGAAGGTCTCGAATCGTTCGTGAACGATCCGCTTCATGTCGTCATGGCTCACCTTGCCCGCTCCGGACAGCACCAGCCGCTCGTTGAACTGCAGCAGCTTGTCCACATTGTCCCGCCAGTAGTCGAGGGTCAGATCGTTCCGCTGCTTCACCCGCAACTCCGCCTGTTCCAGAAAGATCACCACCAGCCGGTTCAACGTATCGATTTCGTCCTGGCTCAAATAATTCTTGGCAATGATGACATCCTGTTTGCGGACCCGCGAGCCGCTCCAGGTGGTCAGGTTCATGTTGGGGGCATTCGGGTCAGCCCGCTTCAGGACCAGTTCAGCGGCCGTGTGGCCGGTCACGGCGTAGAGCAGCTTGTTCTGGACCTCCGCGAAGAACTGCTTTGTTTCCTGTTCGCGGATTTGGTAATCCGAGCTCAGGGCGAACAGATCGCGGACCTTCTGGTAGAAGCGTTTCTCCGAGGCCCGGATTTCGCGGATGCGGGCCAGCAGTTCATCGAAGTGATCCCAGCCGCCGGGGTTCTTCAGGCGTTCATCGTCCATGACGAACCCCTTCACGATGAACTCCCGCAGGTGCGTGGTCGCCCACTGACGGAACTGTGTTCCCCGCGGGGAGCGGACCCGGTAGCCGATCGCCAGAATCAGGTCGAGGTTGTAATACGAGATAGTCCGTTTGACCTGGCGGCCCCCCTCGGCTTGAACTGTCAAGTATTCCTTGACAGTTGCCTCGGGGGCCAATTCTCCTTCCTTGAAGATGTTTTGAGCGTGCAGATTGACGTTCTGCTTCGTCGTCTGAAACAGTTCCGCAATCTCCAGTTGCGTCAACCAGACCGACCCGTCCTGGATCGGGAGTTGCAGGCGGGTCTGGCCATCCTCGGTGGTGTAGAGGATCAGGTCGCTCATGCGTCGGCCTCCGTCCTCCCCGAGCGGCGGGGTTCATCCCCGCCGTTCCTCCCCGCATTCCCACCGGCCTTCAAAACCACTCGATTCTCAACGATCTCTGCCAATTTCCCCGTTTGATTCGCCGTATAGCGAACCGTTTCCAGAATCGATTGTTCTCCCTGACGCAATCGGTCACTCCCCCCGGCGGTCCACCAGCGCCGGGATTCACCGACGAACTTGCTCAAATCCGATTGGGTGACACCTTTGAGAATCCGCCGCACCGCTGGCCCATCGGTCGGACATTTCGTGAGGACAACATGCACATGGTTCGACATCACTGCTGCCCGCAGAATCATCCACTCCCTCGTTTCGCTCAGTTTGACCAGAGATTCCGCCACCACGATGGCTTGTGGCTCGTCCAGCCGAACTGTTTGCCACTTTTGAAGTGAGCGTGCCCGTTCGCGAGTGAAGTCGTCTCCGGCGGCATACGGTGTTTCTGGTTGATTCTGCTTCTGTTCAAATCCGCCCGTGGAGCGCAATGTGTTTGACACGTGTCCGCGTTCATCACCGGGAAGCCAGGTTCCGTAGGTTGTCCATGTAAAGAACATCGCGAAGAGTTGGTCATTCATGATGATGAACTCCTCTTACGGCGGGGTTGAACCCCGCCGCTCTTGTTGGCGGTCATCCGGGTGTACATCTCGAACAGCTTTTCCAGCCGTTCGGTGTCGTTCTTGAACCGGCGGCCGATGTAGATCCGCTCCAGCACCTCATCGTTCCGGTCGTGGGCATCGCGGAGATCCTGCGGCATCTTCTCCGGATCGTAGAGATCGGCAATCGTGGCGGGGAAATGAGCCTCACGCGCCAGCAGAATCTCCTCCGCACAACGCGTCAGGTCGGCCTTGTTCTGCTCCGTGAGCGTGGGAACCGGGAAGGTATTCCAGCCGAGCGTGTTGGAGTAAGAGTACCGCATTTCTAGCCTGCCGCAAACGGTCCCGATCCAGACGAGGTGAATGCGCGACACAAGGATTGCCAATGCCCACAAAGGAGCAAAAGGTCCATAACAGGCTTTATTGGTCGGGACAACATTCTCTCCTGCAATACCAGCAGGAAAGTACTCACGGTCTTCAGAGCTTACCAGTGGCACAAATATTTTGAAGGCTTCCGTCCCCTTAAACTCTCGGAACTGATGTGGTCGCTCTGCCAACCGGTTCACTGCTGAATCGCGTGTCTCAGAACGATCTCTTCTGACCGAATCAATGCGAACAGCAATCTCCCCATACTTCAGCGCTTCGCCCAAATCATTATCACTAATCCACAGAGCATATCGCACTTTTCCGTTGATAAACTCTTGGGACCCCAAGAACTGCCTGAAAAACTTCGAAGGTACTCCCGATGACAACATCTCGGAAACTTCAGATGGTGTCACCAACAGGCCGGCAGACTTGGAGTAATAGACGCCGTACTCCAAGGGCACTTCGCAAAACTGCGGGTATCGCGATGCATGAATGATATCTACCCTATGGTGGGTGAGATATGGGTTAATGTGATCCACCGAGATCTTCGCGTCCTCGCCGAATATAAAGCGACTGCCAGACTGTTTGCTGTCGAGACCTACAATCACAACGCTCACACCTGCGTTGTTACTCGCGAGGTTCTTCCATTTAAACGATGTATATGCGAACCGGATCGCAAGCCCCATACCTAACAGCAACTTCCAAGTAATCGGAATCTGTTGACCTTGACATAGGCTATTTGTTGCAACAAATGCAAATCTCGCCTCATGACAAAGGCAGTAGTGCCCAGCTTTCAAGAACCACCCGGCAACGTAATCAACATTCTTCCACTGCTTTGTAAGTGGAGCAAACAATTGCTCCAAGTCTTGCTTTTGCGTCTCATCTTGCTTTCGTGTTCCGGTATACGGGGGATTCCCGCAGATATAGACCTCTCCTCCCGTATTCTCAAAGTCAATCTCTGGCTGCTCCAGCGGCGTATTGAAAAGGTCGTCGCCGCGACGCTTGACGCCTGCCCCTTTTGGAGGACAGGTGGTGAGCCAATCCAGCCGCAAGGCGTTGCCGCAGGTGATCCAGTTGTCCGCTTCCAGCGGCAGGAATTCGGCCAGGGCGAGCTTTTCCCCGCGATAGAGCACATCGCACTGGTATTCCGCGATGATCAGCGCCAGCCGGGCGATTTCGCAGGAGAAGTGCCGGATCTCGATTCCCCGGAAGTTCGTCAGCGGGATCTCCGAACGCCGGTCCGCTTCTCCCCGGCGCCTGTTGATCTCCGCCTCAATCTCCCGCATCTGCTTGTAGGCGATCACCAGAAAATTTCCGGAGCCGCAGGCGGGGTCGAAGACACGAATCCGGGCCATCCGGTTCCGCAGGTTCAGCAGCTTCCGGGAGTTGTCTCCCGCTTCTTCCAGCTTCTCCCGCAGGTCGTCCAGAAACAGCGGGTTCAGGACCTTCAGGATGTTGGGAACGCTGGTGTAGTGCATTCCCAGCGCGCCCCGCTCCTCATCATCCGCCACCGCCTGGATCATCGAGCCGAAGATGTCGGGGTTGATCTGCGTCCAGTCGAGATTGCCGACGTGCAGCAGATACGACCGGGCGATCTTGCTGAACCGGGGGACATCCGAAGCGGCGGGGTTCTCCCCCTCCGGTCGGCCAAACAGACCGCCGTTCACGTAAGGAAACTGATTCGCCCAATTGGGAATCCTGGCCGCCTCGCGGTCCTGTTCATTCGACTTGACCCGCATCGCCCGGAAGATTTCCGAGATCACTTCGTGCGTGTTGGTCGAATCCCGGTCGCTGAACTGCTCGACGGTCGCCGTGAACAGCCGGGGGGCATTGAAGATGTTGGTGTCTTCCGCAAAGAAACAGAAAATGAGCCGGGCGAAGAACCGGTTCATCGCCTCGCGGCGTTCGTCGGTGTCCCAGTCGGGATTGGTTTTCAGCAGCTCGACATAGAGCCGGTTCAGCCGGCTCGTCGCCCGGATGTCGAAGGCGCTTTCATCGATCTGCCTGACGGTCGAGATCCCGGCCAGCGGCAGAAAGAACGTGAACCGGTCGGGCAGGCGATTGTATTCACACGCCAGCGTTTCGCCGTCGATGAGCCGTTCCGATTCCAGCGTGATGCCGTCCGTCGCCAGAATGTACTTGACCTTGTGGCGGCTGGTGGCCGGGCTTTCCCTCAAGGCTTTCAGTGTGTCAGACACCTGCCCGGCGTCGCAGACCTTGAGGTGGATGTTGTTCCGCTGGAGAACTCCCCCTTCCAGGTCGGACTGGTTCGTGCTGCCGGTGCGCAGCCGCTTGAGCGTGGTTTCCTTGTTGCCGAAGGCTTCCAGAAAGGCGTAGGGGAATTCAGCCGGATCGAACGGGGCTTCCGCAAGATTTGAGACGGCTTGTTCAATTTCGACGGCGTTCATGTCCGCTCGGCATTCCTCACAATTTGATCACATCCAAACGGAAACCCTCCCACCCCATTCCGGGGAAGCCTGCTTGCTGCTGGAACATGCCCGGATGAGAAGCAAGGTCCCGGGGAGAGCGTTGAAAGAGTCGGGTTGAGTTGGACTCGCTCAAGCATCCGCTGCCAGCACAGAGGCATGGAGTCTAGCAAGGAACTGCAATCCCGACAACGAGTTACACGCCGAAGCGGTCGCCCCTCTCCCTTCGGTTCAGGCGCAATACCGTTCGGCGAGACATCAACCACAGTCTCCTGACCACTTGTGGTAGTAACAGACCACAAGGAAGTCAAGGAGGCTGTGGCATGGATCTGCAGACGCGTTCGACATTGCCGGCCGATGGGCAGACGCGGGTGCTGGACCGGTTGGCCGGACTGGAGAAGTTGATTTCTCCGCAGCTGCTGCGTCAGCCCCGGACGATGCTCGCTGAAAGGCGCGGTTCTGCTCGTTGACGATCTCGAACCGGCGTGGAAGCGGCGCGACGGTGAATTCGCCACCCGCGTTGACCGGGAGCGTCAAAGCGATGCGACGCCAGGCGGTTCATGGCTGCCGACTTCCGGGGGGATGAACAACTCTGGCGGAGTCCGGCGACCGGGTTGATCGCTCTACGTCCCATTGAACCGATTCGTAAAGTCGATGAATGCCTGTTTGAGTTCAGAATCGGGCACACCTTGAAATAAGGATTCGTAGGTGATCCAGTGCAGGCGCAGGCTCCGAAGGCGCTCGTCAACTTGCGGGAACGTTCGTCGGTGGGGCAGGCACGATGTTTGGAGGTCGGTCCGAATGTCCGCCCCATCGGTGTTGCTGTACTCCTGATACTTGTACCGGTACAGCCGCGATTTAGCCTGACAGGACCGAAAAGTGTCCGGTGTCAGCAGCGTCACATGGACGTTGTCAGCAAAACGATCTCCCTGATTGAAGTAAATGGCGTTTTCGATGACGCGGGCAAGTTGGTTCCTGTGCTTGTCGTAGGACACCGAGCCCGAGATGTCCGAATACCATTTGCATTCGACGAAGCAAATCCAGCTGGGCTTGTCTTGGCTGAGCTCAATACCGCTTTGCGTACCGCTACGAAGCGCGATGCTGCCGAATGCCAAATCGAGGTGCGTGCTACCCTCTCGCGAACGGGGCGGTTGGGGCAACACCTCAAACCAGGCCTTGGTTGCGCATGCCGTATTGTCCTCGGTTAAAAGCCGAGCGAGGGCTGTGGTTCCGCAGATGCCTCGCATGGCATAGGCGCACCCAACCAAAAACGTCCACGCTTGCTCATCAGCGAAGTCAGTGCATTGGGAGCGTTCCTGACATTCAATTCGGTCGACAAGATCATCCCAATTGGCGTAGCCAATATGTAGCGTTTGGCAGATGCGATCTTTGTGCTGGCGGATACCTTTTGAGAGTGCTCCCATTTGCTGGCTCCTCTGAGGACCATGAGTCCTGAAATTCTACATGCGGCGGGGTGGCAGTGTTGAAAGATGATGAAAACTCGGCAAGTCTAAGGGTACCACTGGCGTGTCGCCCGTGCGAACGGTGCGCGGCGATCCTGCTGATTCGGCCTGATGCGCTTCGACGGTCATTCACGAGACACCCGGGAGGCAAACAGAGGGTCGCAGGGAAGTCATTCATCCAGATTCGTTGTCAGCTTTCGATGTTCGGAACCGCAAGCGGGATCGAAAAAGCACTGGCGATACCCCAGCGGCACCCTTCTCCATCCCGACAGTGCCCCCAGCCGCTCAGAGGGCAGCGGGCAGAGGGCCGATCGCGGGGCACTTCGAAGAGTGCGTGATGGGTGAAGAGAGCGCGGACGCGCAACCGTGTGCCGGTTGAGTCCCGCCGTGCGGCGAGTCGCGCTGATCCTTCGCGACTCTCATCGGCAGGCTGGTGTTCGGGGAATTCGCTGACGGTGAACGCCTGCCTGCGCTCCTGCGATGGAGTCTCCCTATCGCCTGCGTGCGGGAAGGACGCGAGCGGTCGTTCATCCGGCATCCTCCCCGGCGGAGTCGCGGGGGGGCGGGCGGTTCTGCGGGGCGTGCTTCTGAGGAAGCAGGTCGATCGGCAGCAGTTGGCGGAATTTCTCCGCGGCTTTGGCTCCGTGTTCGCGCTCCAGCCGGGTGGCCGCCAGGGTGAGATAGCCGCGCGCCTGCAGCCGCTTGCGGGGGGGCAACTGCGGGTCGCTGCATTGCAGGGCGAGGGCAAAGCACCAGCCTGCCCGTGCCGACTCGTTCTGGCCGAGGTTGAGCACGCCGCCGTTGAAGTGCAGCCAGGCGTTGTCGGGGCGGAGGGTGAGCGACTGCTCCCAGTTTTGCCAGGCTTCGTCCCAGCGTTCGAGGCCGCCCAGCGCGACCGACCGTCCGTTGAGCGCCGCCGCCAGCGCACGGTCACAGCCCTGTTGCTGCAACTTTTCGACCGCTCGATCGAGATCGGCCAGGGCCGCCTCATACTCCCCGAGTTCCACCAGCACGTGACCGCGGCTCGCCAGCGCGCCCGGCAGATCCTCTTCGCTTTCCAGCACGGCGTTCAGGTCGTCGAGGGCCTCCACCAGTTGGCCGGCGTACCACAGACAAGCGGCCCGCTCCTGCAGCAGGACGTTCTGCAGCGGAGTGTCGTACTCCAGGGCTTCTGCAAGGATTTCTGTCGCGGCATCATAATGCTCGGCCGCGTGTTCCCACTGGGCTTCCGTGAGCAACACCTGGACGGTGAAGAAGTCGGCCTGCTCCGGGCAGGCCGCGATCGCCTCCTGAAGCAGCTCATCGCCGGCCCCCGGTCCCGACTCGCGGACGGCGAGTTCAGCGGCGAGGATCACCCAGCCCGGCGATTCGGGTTCGCGCTGCCGAAGCTCCGCAATCAGCTCGCGGGCAGAATCGAACTCCTTCTGCCAACCCAGAGCGGTCACCAGAAGCTGCACCAGCGGAGCCGGGCAGTCCCCCTGGGCGTAGGCACGCCGCAGGTCTCGAATCCCCTCTTCGCGACGTCCCTGCTGCAGCAGGATGTGGCCGCGGAAACAGAGCGCCTGGGTGTGATCCTCGTCGATCTCCAGCAGGCGATTGAGATCCGCCTCCGCCGCCCGCCAGTCGCCATTCTGCAGGGCGACCTCGGCCTTGGTGAGCAGGAGGTTCGGCGGAACATGCTCCTCGGCGGCAGCCTGCGACAGATGTTCCAGGGCTTCACGGTGGTCCCCCAGCTGCGCCGCGAGGTTGCCGCGAAACCAGCGGGTCTCCCAGTTCTCGGACTCGGGCTTGAGTCCCTGGAGGACATCGCGGGCCAGTTCGAACTCGCCGTCTTCCGAGAGGAATCGGGCGTGCCAGAACCGCGCGAAGTCGCTTTCCGGATCGAACTCGGTCGCGAGTTCCATCTCGTGGATGGCTCCGGCACAATCCTCGTCGCGCCACAGGGCCATCGCCCTGATCCACCGCATCTGACAGACCAGGATTTTGCCTTCCAGCGCCGCATCCGCGTCGGGAATCGCTTCCTGAAATTCATCCATCTGCGACAAGGCCATCGCCCGAAAGGCGCGTGCCCACAGGTTTGTCGCATCGAGGGCAAGGGCCGCCGTGAAATCCTCAATTGCCATCGCCGGCTTGCCGAGATTGGCCTGAGATCGGCCGCGGAGGATGGACAGCGGAGCGCGTTCTTCCTCCGGGACTTCATCGAGCAGCCGGGTCGCCGCCTCCACCACCAGCGGCCACTGCTCGAGCTCAAACAGCAGGTCGCAGTGCATGCGGCGCGCTTCGAGCGTCGCACCGGAAAGCTCCAGCCAGCGGTCGCAGTCGGCGACGGCGTCGGCGGTCCGGCCCAGAATGTGACGCACGAAGGCCCGCGAAACCAGCGGGTCGGTCCAGTCGGGGGCGAGTTCAATCGCCCGGGAAAGATCCTGCTCCGCGCGTTCGAATTCCTGCTTTGCCCCGAATGCCCGGGCGCGCGTGTGATAGAGCGGGGCCGCTTCGGGATGCCGGGTGAGAGCGGCATCCAGCTCACTGAATGCCCGGTCGGGATCCTCCTGCCGCAGCGCGATCTCGCCCAACAGGTCATCCGCCTGCCAGAGCTCCGGATCCATCTCCCGCGCACAGGTGGCGTCGGCGATGGCTTCCTCATACCGCTGCCGGTTCGAATGCGCCATGCCCCGGAACAGGTAGTCCGCGGCGGTGGGCTGGACAAACAGGGCCGCCCCAAAATCATCGCAGGCGTTGTCAAACTCTCCCTGCTCGAGCCACAGATGCCCACGCACCCGGAGCAGGACGGGATGATCCGGCAACAGCTCCAGACAACGCTCGCAGTGCTCGGGCAACAGTTGCGTCGGCGCGTCCGGCTGGACCTGATCGGCGAGACTCTGCTCCAGGAGTTCGGCGAGCGGCCGGTCTCCGTACCGGGCCGTCAGATCAGCAAACGGCGGCACGAACGCAGGCTCTTCCAGTGTTCCGCCACGAATCGCGGCGGTCATGCAGACCGCCAGCGGCGCATCGACCGGCAGGACCGGCCACCTGGCCAGCCACGACTCGATCACGCTCCGCGCATGCGCCTGTTCGCTCAGCGGCAACGCCTGCACGCGATACGTCGCTCCCCCTTTCGGCACTGCCGCATAGGTCACCTGGACATAGAACGAGCGCTTCGTCGTCGCCTGCAGAAGCGGACCGCTCATGGCGGATTCGAGGCCGGCGACGAGAAGATCCAGAACCTTGCGGTCGCCGCCGGAAAGATTCTCCTCGCTCCCCGCCGTGAGGACCTCTCCCTCCCACAGGACATCGGCCTGCGCCTTTCGCTGCCGCTGCGCCTTGACCCGCTCGCGTCGCAATCCCCACCACTCCTGGAGGTGCATGACCTGTGTCCAGAGAAGCACACCGGTCACCCATGCAACGGCGATCAAAATCGAGTCCATTTGATGCCCGCCAATCTGTCTGATGCCCCGGGTCGAGCGTGAATGACAACTCCCGCAGGTGTTCAATCTATGGACACGGGAAACTCGGGGGAGTTCCCTTGTTCTTCGGTTCGGCTCTTTCTGACATCAGGCTGCCCTCCTTCCATGTGACATTCAACCCGTGCGATCACCGGGACGCTCCGGCCGCGGCTCGGGGCGGTGGCGTGCATTGTGCAGCAGTCCGCTCCCCCGGCTGAGTGCGGCCGATCCGAACCGCGCCTGGATCTGGTCGGCGACCGCGTCCAGTTGCCCCTGCTTCTGCCGGTCCGTGTCCTCAAACAGGCTCCGCTGGACCTGCCCGCCGTTCTCGAAGCCGCTCAGGCCGACTCCCAGCAGACGGATGCCGGGATGCCGCGACGACAGGCTCTTTTCCAGCAGGTCGGCGGCGGTGTTCCAGATGTCGTGGGTGATGTTCGTCGGTTGCGGCAGCGTCTGTGCGCGGGTGATCGTGCGGAAGTCGCTGAAGCGGAGCTTGAGCTGCACCGTGCGGCCCCGCAGGCCATGCCGCCGCAGACGCCTGCCAACATGCTCGGTCAACTCCAGCAGCCACGCCCGCAGCACTTCGCGATCCGTAATGTCGGTCGCGAAGGTCGTCTCATGCGAGATCGACTTCGCCTCGCGGTCGGGGATCACCCGCCGTTCATCGATGCCGTGGGCGAGCTTCCAGAAATGCTCTCCCTGACTGCCGAAGTGCCGCCGGAGTGCCTCGGGCGACAGTCGCCGCAGCGCGCCGATCGTCTGGATGCCCAGGGTCTCGAAGACGCCTCCGGTGACCCGTCCCACGCCCCAGATTCTTCCGACCGGCAGCGGATCGAGAAATTCCTGCACGCGGTCCTTTTCCACGACGACCAGCGCATCCGGCTTCTCAAGATCGCTGGCGATTTTCGCCAGGAACTTGTTCGGCGCGACTCCCACCGAGGCAATCAGCCCGGTCTCCTGGCGGATCTCCTGTTTGATCCGGCGGGCAATCTCCGGAGCAGTGCCGAGCAGCGATTCGCAACCCTTCACATCGAGAAACGCTTCGTCCAGCGAGAGGGGCTCGACGAGGGGCGTATAGCGGAAAAAGATGTCCCGGATCTGCTCGGAAATGCGGGCATAGTGCTCCATGCGGGGAGGCAGCACGATCGCATCGGGGCAGAGCCGCAACGCCGTCGCGGTCGGCATCGCACTGTGGACGCCGAACCTGCGGACGACATAATTCGCCGCCGCGACCACGCCGCGTCCTTCCGGGGTGCCGCCGACGATGAGCGGCCGGCCGACCAGTTCAGGCCGGTCCCGCTCCTCAACCGAGGCATAGAAGGCGTCCATGTCGACGTGCAGAATCATCGGGGGCCTCACAAGTAACAAAGCGGCCCCCCCAGCATACCCGATCACCCGCCCCGGAACACGTTGACCGGGCCGGGCAGTTGACCGGCGAAGCGCGCAGCGGCACGAGCGGGTATCGCACGACCTTTGTCTACGACCCGGCGGGGAACCGCCTGCAGCGGGTGCAGGAGGATGCCGTCACCACGTCCACGTACGATGCCGCCAATCGGCTGCTCTTCGAAGAATCCGCCGCCGGGCGGACGACCTTCACCTACGATCCGGCGGGCAACCGCATCGGCCAGGTGACTCCGGAACTCGACATCACCACGTACGCCTACGATGCCGAAGGGCGTGTGCAGGTTGTCTGGCTGCCGGATGGGGAGGTGGTGAGCTACACCTGGGCACCGGTCAATAAGACGGGGGATGAGCGGATCATCCGCCGCGACGACGGCACCGACCTGCAAAAACTCCTCTGGGACAACCAGAACGTGCTCCGGGAACTCGACGGCTCGAATCTCGTCCAGGCGGAATACACCTACGAGCCGGAGCCTTTCGGCAAGCTCGTCAGCGACCGCCGGAAGGAGGAATCGAGCTTCTACCGCTTCGACGGCGTGGGGAGCACGACCGGCCTGACCGATGATGCGGGCGTGGTCACCGACGAGTACCGCTACCGCGCCTTCGGCGAGACGCTGTTCCACACCGGCACGACCGAGACTCCCTACCAGTGGATCGGCCAGATCGGTTACCGGCAGGATGCCTCCACCGGCCAGACAAACCTCCGCCGCCGCGACTACGCCCCGCGCAACGGCACGTTCACCACCCCCGATCCGCTCGGCCTCGCCAGCGGCGACGAGAACTTCTATCGGTATGTGCAGAACGATCCGGTGAACCGGACGGACCCGAGCGGGCTCAGCTCGATATACACGTGGTATGACAAAGTTTATGCCAACACCGGCTACTTCCGCGATACGTATGTCGGCGATTTGCGCGGCGCGGAGGTCGCGCGCGATGTGGGGGGCGTGGAGTACCTCGTCGATCTGAGCACCGTCCGCTCGTTCGCAGACAGCAACTGGAGCACCGTTCAGACCTGGGGTGCTCAAGAGTGGTCGAATTGGTTTATCGACAACGGTCGGAGACGCGAATCGGACTTCGCGCCTCAAGGACCGACCTTTGCCGGCGGCTCTCGTCCGAGCATTCATGAAAGAATCTATGCCGATCAATTCGCACGCGAGGAAGAAGAGCGCCAGCAGAGGATTCTGTCGGAGAAGCTGCTGGCACAGGCGACCGAAGAGGTCCTGAGCGGACAGGTTCCGATCGATCGCGACCTGAATGCGTTCGTGCTGATGCCGGACGGTTCAGCTCGTGAGATCAACCGCCAGATGGACCCGGAATGCGCGCAGACGCTTCAGGAACGCAACCCCGGCTGTCATGTGTTCGATCCGCGAACCGGCGAGCCAATTGCCAATGGACTGGAGGGGGCGACCGTCACCCCGGAAGCCCTGAAGGAGATGATCTCGCGCAGGTATGCACAGCTGCTCCGGGAGAGCAACACCCTTCCTCTGAGTTTCTATGTCGACATCGCAATTGGCTTTATGCCGATCGTCAGCGAATTTGTCGACTTTGTTGAAGTTTGTCGTCTCGTGTCGCAACGGCAGTACACGGCAGCAGCGGCAGTCGCCGTGGGTGTCGCAGTACCATTGGTGGGCGGAAAATTCATTGGCCGCTTCTTCAGCAAGTCGGTCTCTGCTAGCATGAATGTGGCAGTGGATGCCGCCTCCGAGGCGGGCCAAGCCGCCGCGCGATGCGGTGCGGATGCGGCACTGCAGGCCAAGGTGTTGGTTCGGGTTGATGCCCCAACAGGAGTTCGAGCGGTTGATGCTCTGGGGCAAGTTGATGAGGTGATTCTCGAGCGCCTTAGGTTGGGCGCTCATATTGAAATCCCTGCTGGCACGCAGGGTATCCGAAAGATGATGTCTGACCTTTCAATTGTATCGGGCAATGAGGTGGCGTTGGTCAGGCTACAAAGTGGTCGACGGGTGTTAGTCATGGGCGGGCCAAACTCAGTCTCGCTTCCACCGAGGACAGCAAGGATCATTGCTCATACTCATCCAAGAGGTAGCCTAAGGTTTTCGCTGCCTGACTTGAGAGCTTTGAACGCTCGTGGGCAACGAAGTTCTGTCATCATCTGCCCGCAAGAAGACATTGCCGTCCGTATACCAGTAACTCCACCGGGAAACTAAAATGAGTGATAACGTAATCAAAAAGATGCAATTTGAGAAAGTCTCGGATTCAGGAATCATCGAGACATGCGTGCTTGAACAATTCGACGATGGAGGTGTGTATGTGGTTGGGGAAGAACTTGGCGAGATAATCTTTGAGTTCGCACCTGACAATCTTGCGAACGCGCTTTCGAAACTTGCCGTTCTAGGCTATCGACCGGCCGGCTCTGTGGAAGAATGCTGATATAGATTAGTAGACATCCGAGGTTTCCGATCAAGCGAACTCAGGCGTTTCTCAGGGCTTTGGCCCAGGGGCAGTTTCGTGTGTGAAGTTGCTGGAGGTATTACTGTTCGTCGTAGGTGGTTCTGGTCTTCCAGAGGCGGAAGATGATGCGGATCCACTTGAATGCGAGGGCGGCTGGGTGGCACTGTCGGCATGAAGGAGGGTGCCACTGGCGTGTCGCCAGTGCTTTTCGAGTTCAGCTTGCAGTTCCGAACGTTGAGTTCTCACAATTCAATTTCATTAATGTATCGAGTGGAGTTTCGGGATGGCGACCTCACCCCAGCCTCATCGAAAACGGATCAAGCATTTTCACGAGCCGGGTGATCTGCACGAGTTGACGTTTTCGACGTATCGGAGAAAACCTCTGCTCACCAACGACACCTGGAGATGCTGGCTGGCGGAGAGCATCGATGAGGCCTGCGAAAAGGAAAACTGCCGATTGGTCGCCTTCGTCTTCATGCCCGAACACGTGCATCTGCTGATCCTCCCCGAATCACCCGGCCCGCAAACGATCAGCCGGTTTCTTTCCCGGGTCAAGCGACCGGTTTCCGCCCGGGTCAAGCAGGCTCTGCAAGCATCGGGCAGTCGTCTGCTGCAAACACTGACGGTCCGGGAACGACCTGGCAAGCTGTCCTTTCGGTTCTGGCAAGAAGGACCGGGTTACGATCGGAATCTGAACGAGGAACGAACGGTTCTGGCCTCGATCGATTACATCCATGAGAACCCAGCCCGCCGGGGCCTTTGCCTGAGGGCCATCGATTGGAAATGGTAAAGTGCCCGGTGGTATGCCTCCGACCGGCAATTCATCGATCCCGACCTTCCCACAATCCACGGCTTACCCCCTGAATTTTTCGTGAGAGACAGCCGAAGCCGAATCAGCCCGAACGAGTAGCAGTGCCGAGAGCCATTCGCACTGGCGACACGCCAGTGGCACCCGTAAGGAATTCATGCTTCATAACTTTCAACAGTGCCACCCTGCCGATTGATCCTTCACGAAGGCTGGAGTACATGTTTATTAGGTTTGCAACCGGGGATTGAACATGAATTATGATAGTGTGATCGAAACATTGATGGCGGTCGGTGCGAAATACGGCTTCCGGCCCGACGTCCCGCTTGAGTCGGAGGACTACTTCCGGGACTTAGTGTCCACATATACTGGCCCACAGGAGGGCTTCGCAAATTGGCTGGATGAACAGGTTTCCAAGTCCTTCCGCTCGCTAGTTAAGCCACCAGAGTGGCTACAAAGCCCTGAATGGCCGATTCTT